>ERZ773103.721-NODE-721-length-37751-cov-5.540906_pt1 | contig 37751 bp, 33 predicted proteins | sample MGYA00511118_ERZ773103 | MGnify/ENA primary metagenome ERZ773103 (study PRJEB29015, sample SAMEA2737821) | human gut metagenome | biome: human gut; feature: human-associated habitat; material: faeces | place: China | collected 2012 ... | reverse complement strand
GTGCCAGTAATTCTCCGGAAAATTCGGAGAAATAAAAATCACATTTTTCATAGTTCTTCTCTCCCTGTTGTATTCTAATCCATTTATTATCTTATAGTAAAAGTTACAATTGGCTATCTGCTAAAATATCATTAGTCAGTACAAATAAATCGGTATGTAAAAATATATATAGGAAAACATGCTAAATTTTTTCACTACAAATCATACCGGATCGTACAGCAAATGCGGTACAAAATAAGTTACCTGTTTATACCACCAGTCCCAGTCATGGGCACAGTCATATCCCCAGAAATCCACCCAAGCCGGAATCTGTTTCTGCTGTAGAATATCCCGCAGTTGATAGGTGCTGGAAGGTTCTTCCCATGGACCCTGACCGACACAGATGATTGCTTTGCGGTGACGGTACAATTCCATGTAAGGGTGATCCGCCGGTAAATTTGGCAGATAGTGAACCGGTGAGTTCATATAAACCAGATCATCCATATAAGAACCAAATCCGTAGGTGGCATCGTAAATTCCGCTTAATGCCAACAGACCATTAAAAAGATCCGGGCGACGGAAATACAGGTTGGCTGCATGGATAGCACCAAGACTGCATCCAAAAGCAATGATTCCTTTGTCAGTATAATCGGACTGACATTCTCTCATTTTTGCATGGATAAAAGGAACCATCTCGTCTGTAATATATCGGATCCATGCCTCATATCTCTCAATCCTCCATCTCGGATCACCGGACGTATTCGACCAGGTCTCCTGATCCAGCGTATCAATGGAAATGATCATAGCTTCTCCGGAATCAATCCATGGAGCCCATACATCCGTCATTTTAAAATTCTCAAAATCAAAAAAGCGACCGTCCTGACATGGGATAAATAAAACCGGCTGACCACTATGGCCATACACCTTCCATTCCATCTCACGCCCCAATGCCTTACTAAATTCTTTGTAATAAGTTGTCTCCATATTCATTCTCCTGTCAGCATAACATGCCTATTCATACATAAGCGTTTCCATAAAAAACGGAATCTGACGCTCCCAACTTGCCTCCGAATGTGTTCCACCCGGAACAATTCTGCTATTTACATATATTCCCCGTTTCATAAGCTGTGCCGTAAATCCTGCAAACAACCGCTTCATATCTCTGTGATCTGCCATCTCCTTAGAGCCATAATCCATATAAATGTGTGTGTTGGCTCTAAGTCTGGCCGTACGGAATAACCGTTCCAACTGCACAGCAGAAAATACCAGCGACGGCGAAAGTGCCGCACATCTTGAAAAATACTTATTATATTCTGTCACTGCATACAGACTCATCAGACCGCCCATTGAACTTCCCGCAATAAAGGTATGTTCTCTGTCAGAAAGGGTTCTGAAATGCTCATCGATATACGGTTTAAACGTCTGAACCATCCAGTCCATGGTAATCTTTCCTTTCCCCTGAATATTACCAAACTGCGGATCAGAAAATGTATACGGCGAATATTCTGACAACCTTCCATGATCCGGGCTGTGATTACACTCTACTGCCACAATGATAAGCTGTGTCTGCGTATAGTCCATGTACTCTTTCATCCCCCACGACTTTCCATAAGTCGCATCTGAATCAAAAAACACATTGTGTCCATCGAACATATATAGCACAGGATATCTCTTCTCCTGCTCATACTGATAAGACTCCGGTAAGTAAATATAGGCATTTCTCTCTTCTTCACCTGTCAGTTCCGGAATCTGTATTTTCCATTTATTAACCATAGTTTCCTCCAATTTTTAGCATTACCATCCACGCAAATGATAGCACATCAACTGTCAAATATCAAATGCCTGTGCTATACTATAGATACATCAATTGTTTAGTTGAGAAAGGGGTATATTATGGACTATCAAAATATTATTTATTCATTTAATGACGGTATCGCTACCATTACATTGAACCGTCCGAAAGCATGGAACGCGCTTTGTTCCGAACTAAACGACGAGATTCTTGACGTGTTAAATAAGATTAAGTACGATCAGGATGTTCGTGTCCTTATTATCACCGGAGGCCCGAAAGTATTCGCCGCAGGTGCTGATATCAAGCAGATGTCAAAGGCATCTGCCATGCAGGGACAGCGGACTGCAGAACAAGGACATCTCATCAACGATATGTTAGAAGAACTCCCATTCCCTGTTATTGCAGCGGTAAATGGACCTGCCCTTGGCGGCGGATGTGAGATGACACTCGCCTGCGATTTTCGCGTAGTCGGCGAACATGCCTCTTTTGCATTTCCGGAGGTCAGCATCGGAATCATGCCAGGAGCCGGCGGTACACAGCGCATGGCTCGTCTGATCGGGGCAGCTAAGACCAAGGAGATGGTTCTTCTCGGAAGAAAAATAAAAGGAATCGAGGCCGGTGAGCTTGGACTCGCCACAGTTGTCGTACCAGATGACCAGGTACAAGAAGAAGCCCTGAAAATGGCAGAACAATTGAAAGGAATGCCTGCCTACGCCTGTGCAATGGCAAAAAGAGCGATCAACCTCGGAGAAACCTACGGTATCGGAACCGGAAAATTATTTGAGAAAGAATTATTTGGACTCTGCTTTGCACATCCGGATCAGGAAGAAGGCATGGATGCATTTATGAATAAGCGTACACCACATTACAGTAATGACCGTTAACAGATACTGTTGTTAGCACGATAAAAAGCGGCAATCAGTTCATTCTAATTGCCGCTTTTTGTATGTTTCATTTTCTATTTTGTCTTCTAAATCGGTCCTTTATCTTTCATCCATCGTATGAAAATCTGTATGTTCTCCAACATACTTGTAAGCAGGACGAATGATCTTACTTGCATTCATGATCTCTTCCAGTCTATGTGCACTCCATCCTGGGATACGTGCGATTGCAAAGATCGGTGTAAATAACTCTCTCGGGATTCCAAGCATCGTATAAACGAATCCACTGTAGAAATCGACATTCGCACAGACGTTTTTAAAGAGTTTTCTCTGCTTCATTACCAGTTCACCGGCAAGATTTTCTACCAGTTCATACAATGCGAACTCTTCCATCAGTCCCTTTTCTTCTGCCAGTTTTCTGGCATACTGCTTTAAGATTACTTCTCTTGGATCTGATAATGTATAAACTGCATGTCCCATTCCATAGATAAGTCCTGAATGGTCAAATGCTTCTTTGTTCAATATCTTGGTAAGATAAGCCGCTACTTCTTCCTCATTTGTCCAGTCTTTTACATGTGCTTTGATATCATCAAACATACCCTGTACTTTCAGATTCGCACCACCATGACGGAAACCTTTCAGAGAACCAATGGAAGCTGCCACTGCCGAATAGGTATCTGTTCCTGATGATGTAACAACATGGGTTGTAAATGTAGAGTTATTACCACCACCATGCTCAGCATGTAGGATCAATGCAATGTCAAGAACCTTTGCTTCTAACTCTGTATAATGGCCATCCGGTCTTAACATCAAAAGGATATTCTCAGCCAGAGAAAGTCCTTTTACCGGATTTCTGATAAATAATGTATCGTCCAGACGGAAATGACGGTAAGAATGATAAGAGTATACCGCGATCAATGGAAGTTTCGCAATCAGCTCCAATGCCTGTCTGAGTACATTATCCGCACTTACGTCATCCGGACGTGCATCATAACTATATAACGTCAATACACAGCGCTGCATCGCATTCATGATGTCATGGCTGGATGCTTTCATAATAACGTCTCGTACAAAACGTCCGCTGAGTTCTTCCAGTTCAAACATTACATTTAAGAACATATCCAGTTCATCCTTGTTCGGAAGTCGTCCAAATAAAAGAAGATAAATGGTCTCTTCAAATCCGTATTTTCTGTCGCCAATTCCCTTGACCAGATCATTTACATTAATTCCCTGGTAATATAAACGACCTTCCGATGGAATGCTACGACCATTTACCAGCACATGGCCGGATACATCAGATATCTCAGTTAATCCGGTAAGAACTCCTTTACCTGCCGAATCACGAAGACCTCTTTTTACATCATATTCTACATACAGGTTCGGATCAATCCGGTGATTATTCATCAACGTTTTCTCTAATAACTGCATGCTCTCCTTTATATTCTCCATCTCATCAACAATTAACATTTCATTGTGTGACATCTGCATAACCTCCTATTCCCCATATCCTGATAACCAGGTCTGTCAAAATACATGTATACACGCATCCAACTTTTAACTTATAATATACATGAATATTCTGGATATTACAATATTTATTTGTATTTTTATGCAAAATGGGATGAAATTGCTCTTCTCAATTCCATCCCATCATCACTGCTCCTCTATCTTGAATACGTCCACATCTCCATGATCTGGTCCTCAATATCTTTATAATTCCAGGTCTTCTCTGTCCTCTCTTTGTTAAATGGATCTCGCACCTCTACAACTCCGTTATTGTAAGAAACCAATACGATAAAATGTCCGATCTTCGTGAAATCACCAGGCCCCACACTGCAGATGATCGGATGTCCGGCACCCAGTTCCGCCTGCACCTGTTCTTCTGAAAGTTTGCCTTCTACGCAGTTAATACTCCACTTTTCAGCTGCCTGTACCATGAATGTCCACAGCGTATTGTTCTCATCATCTACAGCTTTTATCTGATTTCCATAATCGGCTACGACAGCCGGAGTAATAGATGCATCTCCCGTCAGTTTGATAAACACCATAGACAAACAAGTCGGTCCGCATCCTGACGCAGCGACAAGGCTGGTTCCATATGTCTTATATCCCCAGCGTTCATCCCACTGAATCAGCTTCGGTACTTGCCCTTCTACATAATCAGCTCCAATATTCTCTACAACAGGGTTGTCCTTCTTCGTTTCATAATCTTCCACAAAATCTACAGTCTCCGGATTCTTATCCAAAAGCTCTATGACATCCTTCGGGTAATTCTTGGTCTGTGCCTCCCGTTTCACTCTTGCCAGCCGTTCCTCTGCAGTCTCTTCTTTTTTTATTGACTTCTGACTCTCAGTACTGTCTTTCTTGGCTGTTTCCTGCTGCTCTATCTTTTTTGCCTCGGTAGCTTCCGCCTCACGTCTGTGGACTACTCTGATTCTATATATACCAATCCCGGCTGCTACCATGACAATCACCACAACTGCCATCGTAATCAAAATTCTTTTATGCAATTGTTGCCTTCGCTTCATCTGTTTAATACTTCTTTTTGCCATTTTTCTACCTCGCATATCGCAGAGCCCATTATAGCATATGTTACAAATTTGTTACAACCCCGTAAACTCTTAAAATTTTCTGATATACCTTATTTTTACTAAAATGTACCAAAATCGCTAAAATTACAAAAAATTGCAAAAAAATATATTTTTTCAAAAAAACACTTGCATTTTTATTATAAAGGTGGTAACATACTATTTGTTCGCGGGTGTAGTTCAATGGTAGAACACCAGCCTTCCAAGCTGGATACGTGGGTTCGATTCCCATCACCCGCTTTTTTCATGCCATAATTTAAATATGCGGACATGATTTATAAAATAAATAAGAATTGCAAATAAGGTTTACAAAGTCAAAAATCGGGAAGCGTTATCGCCTCCCGATTTTTTCATTCATCCATATAAGTATTGCTCCTAACGCAATATAAATATCTCCCAGATTCGCTGTAATCTTATTGAGTCTGGCACTCTTCGTCCGCACTGCGATATAATCGATCACCTTACCGCGTACCAGTCGATCAAAAATATTGCTGGCAGCACCGGCGCTTAATAATGTCATGCCTAATTTTCTCTGAAGCGTACCATATTTCTCCGCCCAGATATCCATAAGAAGTACCAGACCTCCAGCCGCTATAGATACGCCTTTTACCAGAGTATTCTTATCTTCCAATGAACTAAAGATAAATCCACGGTTATAAACTTTTCTTATCACCACTTTATCTTTGCAATAAGAATGAGACTCTCCTTCTTCCATGGTATCTTCTATATGTTGTTTTACCCATTCATCGATTCCAAATAGGCCAAGACATACGCCTGTTTTCCATGGGAACATCTTCTATACTCCTTTGATTCTTACGATTTCTTCTTCCTGTCTCTCGATATCGTCTTCACGCTTCGAAATAGATTCGCAGATCTCTCTGTAACTTTCGTCTATCTCCTCACCTTTCTCATATCTTTCATAGATCATCAGGCCAATATCTCTGAAATCTCTATCATTCGCTCTCTTTAATCCGCGAATATCGCTCTTAATCTTCTGAACCTCTAATGTATCCTCTGTCTTCTTTCCAAGATCAGACGCTACATTTGATAAACGCTGTCCTAAACTATCAAAAAAATCTGCCATAATATCGTCTCCTTTGTCTTTTATTACAGCTCCCGCAGCACATTCAATATCTGATACAGATTCAGAGTTCCATATCCCCACTCCCGGTTCGGATACTCCATCTGCTCCCTCTGATTCGCCCCGAGTATGATCATATTCTTAATCTGAATCCCATTCACGCCATACATTCTGGGCAATTCTTTCAGCCATTGCATCATAAGCGCCACTGCTCCCGCTGCGATCCCCACTGCCACACTGGAACCACTCCGCATCACATAATTACCGTTCAGTCCGGCTCCGCTTACTGCCACTCCGGGTGCGGCAAAATCGGGTTTTATGATTTCATTTCTAGTATAACCTCTTCCAGAATTAATATCAACCGCATTGTTTCTCGCATCATAATAGGCAACCGTCATTGCATCTTTGCTGCTTCCCGGCTCTGTAACCGTCGTATCTGGATCAGACTCAAGAAAATAGACATCATTCTCCAGAAATTCTTTGACCGGAAGCCAGATGTGACAATCTCCTCCCGTCATCTGCACCGGCTCAATCTCTATTTTCCATATCCCCTGAGATGGATTTTTGAATCTGAGAAAAATAAGCTGAGAATCATTATTTTCCAAAATCAGTCGATATTCCACCGTCACCGTCGTCCGGTCAAAAATAAACACCAGATCATAGCGGTCTCCCTGTCTGGTATTGATCTGCCTCGTCCGCTCCCCCGAAGGTGAGACTAAAGAAAGCGTCACGATATTCGGAATCTTCGTCCATATTTCTGCAACAAACCCACTGTTTTCGGCTCCTACACGTATCTCTGCCGTTACCCGTTCTCCTCTGCTTAAACTTCTATAATAATGATGCCTTTCTGCCGCCTCATTTCCCACACCAAGTACAACCGCCCTGTCTAAGAGCTGTGAATACAGATCTAATACTCTGGATAATATCGTCTCTCCATTATGTCCGCCAAAATTACTTCCCAGTGCCAGACATATCACCAATGGCATTTTTTTCTTTTTTGCCAGATCATTTAAATATTTAAGTCCCAGAATAATATCATTTTCCTGGTAACAAATTGCCTCCTCCCTGATCGCATAAAATTCTTTCAGATATCGTTTCGCCGGTTTTAATTTTACGATTCCTATGGTCGATTCCGGCGCCGCCCCGATAAATTGGTTCTGCACATCCGCAGCCCCCGCCGCTACGCTCGCCAGATACGTTCCATGTCCATCCATATCTTTACTTGGCACAAGTTCCTCCGGATTTTCCGTCCTTAATGCTTCATTAATCCTATCTTCTGTATACTCACTTCCATAAAAAAGACCTTCCGGTAAAGGTCCCGTCTGAATCGTCTGATCCCAGATTCCAGCAATCCTGGTGCTTCCATCCAGTTTTCGAAAAATCGGATTCCGATAATCAATTCCCGTATCTATAAAGCCGATCATAATATTTTCTCCCATAAGCTGCAGCGCCGGGAGATTTTGCACGGCCGCAATTCCTGCCGCATTGATTGCTTCCATTCCAAGCGTTGTATAACACCCCGGAATAGAATTATACAAATAACGTTCCAGGGACAAAGGCTCCCGTGAAGGAACATTCCAGTACACAATCCGATATCCGAAATCCGCTTCCTGCACACACTCTGTTCTATCTTCAATTCCAAATATGATATCACCTCTATAGTTTGGCACTATAAAATCCCAGTAATCTTGATCCAGAATTTTGTCACGGCAATCATCCATTCCAACAGCACTCATATTTTCGGGCATAAAAAAGCCTCACACACTCTCTTTTTAAGAGTATATGAGGCTCCTATGCATATTATAGCAATATTCTACCTTGCTTCAATCCCCGGCACTTCCTGACCGCGCAGCATAATGATCGGTCCTCCGGTTCCTTCAATATAATCTTTCGTAATGATCACCTGTCCGATGCTGTCATCCTTCGGTATCTCATACATAATATCCAGCATAAATTCTTCGATGATTGCACGTAGTGCTCTGGCTCCGGTATCTTTCTTTAATGCCTTTTTGGCAATTGAACGCAACGCCTCGTCATCGAACTCGAGTTTTACTTCGTCTAATGCGAGTAATTTCTGATACTGCTTTAAGATTGCATTCTTAGGCTCTTTTAAAATCTGTACCATCATATCTTCGCTAAGTCCCTGTAAGGTAAATACAATCGGAAGACGTCCTAAGAACTCCGGAATCATTCCAAATGCCCGCAGATCTTCTGTCGTTACTTTCTCAAGTAATGTCTTATCGTGATCGTATTTATCCTTTAAGTCCGCTCCAAAACCAATGGCTGCCTGTTTTGTCAGACGTTCTTTGATAATGTTCTCAAGATCCGGAAATGCACCTCCACAGATAAATAAAATATTCTTTGTATTCACAGTTACCAGCGGCACCATTGCATTCTTGCTGTTTGCACCAACCGGAACTTCTACTTCGCTTCCTTCTAATAATTTTAACATTCCCTGCTGTACAGATTCGCCACTGACATCACGCTGGCTGGAATTTTTCTTCTTCGCGATCTTATCAATCTCATCGATGAAAATAATTCCCTGCTCTGCTTTATCAACATCATTGTCTGCTGCCGCCAGAAGTTTTGATACTACGCTCTCAATATCATCTCCGATGTATCCGGCCTCTGTAAGAGAAGTCGCATCCGTGATAGCAAGCGGTACATCAAGAATCCTTGCCAGAGTCTTTACCAGATATGTCTTACCGGAACCTGTAGGTCCGATCATCAGCATATTGGACTTCTCAATCTCGATATCATCCATCGTATCTGTCGCAACTCTCTTATAATGATTATAAACGGCAACGGACATTGCTTTCTTCGCATACTCCTGTCCTACAACATATTCATCCAGACTGGCTTTGATCTTATGAGGTGCCGGAAGATTTTTAATATCTACCAATGGCACTCTCTCTTCGCCTTCTTTTTTCTTCTTAATCTTCTGTTTCTTCGGAATGCTCTGATCCATATCCGAAACGTTCAAAAACTGAATCCCTGGCATGTTAGTAAGCTGACTGAGATCCATCGGCGTATTCGCCATCGTATCAAAGCTCTTCTGCATACAATCCGGGCAAACGGAAATATTGTTCGGAAGATCTATCATCTTCCCGGTCACATGCTCCGGTCGTCTGCAAATAAAGCATACTTTTTCATAATCATCGTCATCGTCTTTTTTCGTATCCTCTACCTCTGTCTGAGACTGGTCTACTTTCTCAACTTCTTTTTCAAGTTCTTCCTCTTCTGGTTTAATCTCTCTATAATCCTGATCAGACATATTGTTCCCTTTCTGCTTTTACTCTTTCGTTTTTATCATCTCTAAAAATGTTTCTTCGGAAATAATCGGGATTCCCAGATCATTTGCCTTCTTATTCTTTGAAGATGTGGAAGTCACATCATTATTAATTAAATAGTTCGTCTTGGACGTCACAGATCCTGTCACTTTTCCGCCGAGGCTCTCAATCAGTTCTTTTACCTCATTGCGATTTGCAAAGTGATTCACACTTCCGGTGATTACAAAATTCTTGCCCTCAAAAATCTGTTCACCAGCCGGCTCTTCCTCCTCCGGGATCGTAAGTTCTGCCAAAAGTCTCTGTAATCTCTCCACGTGCTCTGTATCCTTAAAATACTCCACAAATGCATTTGCAAGTACTGTTCCAACGCCATTGATCTCACTCAATACCTCTGGTGTCGCATGAAGCATCGCGTCTATATCATTATGAAATTCCTTACAAATGACTTTTGCATTGGCCAGTCCTATTCCTGCGATTCCAAGTCCGTAGATTACTTTCGGAAGTGTCGTTACCCTTGCCTGTTCCACGCTTGCGATCAATTTCTTATAAGACTTCTCACCAAAGCCTTCCATTGACTGAATCTCATCCCGGTAACGATCCAGATGGAACAGATCCGCATAATCTTTGATAAATCCGCAGGAAATGAATTTCTCCAGTGTTGCCTCTGATAGTCCATCAATATTCAGAGCATCTCTGCTTGCAAATAGCGCAAATGATTTCACATGCTTTGCCTGACACTCCGGGTTCGTACAGTACAAAGTCTTCGCATTATTGACCTGACGAATCTCGGTCGCACCTTGACAGACCGGACACTTCGTCGGAATATCTCTCACTCCGCTCTTCGTCAGATTCCTTGCAATCTGCGGAATGATCATATTAGCCTTATAAACCTCGATCTTATCACCGATTCCAAGTTCCAGTTCTTCCATAATACTGATATTATGCACGCTGGCACGGCTAACGGTAGTTCCTTCCAACTCTACCGGATCAAAAATAGCTACCGGATTGATCAGTCCTGTTCTTGACGGGCTCCACTCAATCTCCGTAAGTGTTGTCTCCCTGATCTCATCCGCCCATTTAAACGCATAAGAATCTCTCGGGAACTTCGCAGTCCGTCCCAAAGACTGTCCGTACGCTATATCATCATATGTTACCACAAGACCGTCGGAAGGAAAATCATTCCCGGCAATTCTTTCTGAAAAATTAATAACTTCCTGCTCTGTTGTATCCGCAGTCACCATATGGTACTCTACAACTTCAAATCCCTGCGTCTTCAGCCACTCCATCTGACAGACCCTGGAATTTTTAAAATCTACATCCTCCGCCTGCACCAGGCTAAATGCATAGAATCTTACATTTCGCTTTGCTGTAATCTCGTTATTCAACTGTCTGACTGAACCACTGCAGAGATTTCGCGGATTCTTATATCTGGCATCTACGTCTTCGATCTCTTCGTTAATCTTCTCAAAATCTTTATATCCAATGACAGCCTCTCCCCTCAGGATCAACTCTCCCTTATAAGCGATCTGAAGCGGAATGTTCTTGAACACTCTGGCGTTATTGGTGATTACTTCACCGACTTCACCATTTCCTCTTGTGACCGCCTTATAAAGACTTCCCTCACGGTATGTCAGAACAATCGTAAGTCCATCCATCTTCCAGGACATCAGTGCCTTCTGATTTCCTACAAATGCTTTCAGCTCCCGTACATCTTTTGTCTTATCTAAAGACAGCATCGGACGCTCGTGCCTCTCCTTCGGGAGTTCACTGATGACTTCATATCCGACATTCACCGTCGGACTGTTGGATAATACAATCCCCGTCTCTTTCTCCAACGTAAGCAGTTCATCGTAAAGCTTATCATATTCATAGTTGCTCATGATTTCATCAGCATTCTGATAATAAGCCTTTCCCGCTTCATTTAATAAATTTACTAATTCCTGCAATCTCTGCTTCTTTGCTTCCATTCTTTCTACAGACTCCTATCAAAATTAGGCTTTTGCCTCATATCTTTTATTCCGCTATCATTCTTCCGAATTTCTTTTGTTCACCGACTCATAGAGTTTCTCCCGTTCCGCTCCGGTGATTTCTCTTATCTCTCCGCTCTTTAGTCCATCCAGACGAATATTCATGATCCGAACACGGACTAACTTCGTCACTTTATATCCAAGTGCCTGACACATTCTTCTGATCTGGCGGTTTAACCCCTGCGTCAGCACGATGGAAAATGTATACTTTCCAATCTTCTCCACCTTACACGGCCTTGTCACCACATCCAGATTCTTCTCTTTATCTACAATGTGAACACCTTCGGACATCTCCCGGATAAATGTATCTGTAATCTCTTTATCTACGGTAACTTTATATTCTTTCTCATGCTCGTATCTCGCACGCATCATTCCGTTGATCAAGTCTCCGTCATTCGTCATGATCAAAAGTCCTTCCGAATCCTTATCGAGTCTTCCTGCATACGTCACACGCATCGGATATTTTAAAAATCGAATGATATTTTTCTTCTCTCTCTGATCTTCCGTACAGACAATTCCTGCTGGCTTATTTACCGCAAGAACCACCTTCCGGTTACTCCCCTGGATCACTTTTTTGCCGACACGGACTTCGTTCGTCTCATCAACTTTCATTCCCTGCACAGCACGCATGCCATCTACATATACTCTGCCGCTGTCAATTAATTTATCCGCCTCTCTGCGCGAACATACACCGGCTTCACTTAAATATTTATTCAATCTTACGCTCATAATCAAATCTCCTACCAAATCATTGTAAAGGCTCATCTATCAAAAGTCAAACATCTGTGTTATAGTATAAACATAGGATTTTCAACGATTAAGGAGCATACTCTATGAACGTATTGACATTATCTGCCAAGTCTTGTATGGCACATCTTTTACTAAAAGACACCTTTGATGATTTTTCTTTTATCGAAGGTCAGATCACAACATTTAATACCTTTCAGATAGACGGATACCTGCAGAAGGAATTCTTCGACGAAGCGCCAAAGCAGATCTACTCCCACTGGAAAGATGTCAGAGATTTCTGTTTCAGCATCATCCGTGGAAAACGCACACCTCTTTCTTTTAAAATTGTACTGGCGTTAAACGAATCGAAATATTCCGAATTTCTGCAGTTACATCAGATTACGACCTATCGACCGGAAGAGATTCAGGGATTATATCTGAATTTTCATTATGATGGAACGACCTTGCAGTGCGTGACCGGGATTTCCATGAAGACATTTACGCTGGATAAGAGCCTGGAGAAAGAATGGGATCAGCATGCAGAGGCATTTTTTAAAGGGAGCGGCGTTGAACTCGCCTAACTCCCTTTTGATATAGTAACATTCTTTAATTTATAAATTGTAATATAACACTGATAATACCAACAAATACAATCGTTACAATCTTTATATAGATAGAATATCTCGCCATCTCATACACGATTGAACTCGGTTTCTTTTGCCAATGAAAAATCCAATACATAATATCCGCTATTACAAATATTCCCAAAATGCAACCATAGATTATCAATACCATGATTTTCCCCGGTTCTTCCTGTATATTATGCATATTTTCAGTTATACACAATAACAACAATCCAACATTCAAAAGAGTGTCTACAAAAATAACTTTTGGCCTGATCAAATCTTTCATTTTCTTTCCTCCTTTTTTATTTTTTCCACGTACCTATACTTTAATGTTATTATAACATACCCCCCTGAAAATCCATTAAAAAGGGTAAAACAAAATAGAGAAAATGTAAAATATAGAAAAGAAGGATACATGCCTCTCTGTTTCCAGTTGCATGTATCCTTCCTCTTATTTCAATATGCTATTCTCTCATCATGTTTCAATTATTTCGTCAGCAACATCATAATCTCATTGCTTCTCTTTACAAATGCTGTCATCTCGTCTGGATTCAGCGGCTTATGTGCCAGCATAGCCAGATCATATAACTGCTTACAGATCACAGATGCATTCTCATCTGCCTTGTGCTCTGCTACATACTGTACCAGTGGATGGTTTGCATTCAGGATGAGTGTCTCGTCTCCTCCCATATCCATGCCCATACCGGCCATTCCGTACATCTTCATCATTTCCTGCATACGACGGCTCTGCTCTGATAATGTAATCATAGACGCTACATTCTCGTCTTTTAATTTCTCAACTTTGACATCCAGTTTGTCATTGCCAAGTTCTTTTCTGAATACTTCTACCAGCTCGCCGGTTGTCTTCTGGAAGTTCTCTTTTTCTTCCTCTGAGACTTCTTCTTTGATATCGTCTGTCACATCTGCATCGATACGCTGGAATGTAATCGTCTCATTGCGCTGCTCCAACTGTGTGATAAATGGAGAGTCAATGTTGTGGTCTAAGATTACTGCATCCTTGCCCTGTCCGCGGAACATATTGATGTACTGGCTCTGCTGGATCGGATCTGTTACATAGTAGATCGTTGTCTTCTTTTCTTCTGGTTTTGTCTCATCCAGATTCTCTACTACATCTGCATCCTCGTCTGTCTCCGGTTTCTCCAGAGAACCACCGTTCTCTTCTGCACAGTCTTTTAATGTAAGATATTTGCCATCAATATTTTTAAAGAGTACTGCGTCTTTCATCTTGTCGCAGAACTTCTCGTCCTTTAAGCAGCCAAATTTGATAAATGGGCTGATGCTGTCCCAGTATTTCTCATAGTCTTCTCTCTTTGTCTTGCACATTCCGGCCAGCTTATCTGCAACCTTTTTAGAAATATAATCTGCGATCTTATTTACAAATCCATCATTCTGCAGTGCACTACGAGATACGTTCAGTGGAAGATCAGGGCAATCAATGACTCCCTTTAATACCATTAAGAACTCTGGAATTACTTCCTTAATGTTATCTGCGATAAATACCTGGTTATTATATAACTTAATTGTACCCTCTACAGAATCATACTCTGTGTTGATTCTTGGGAAGTACAGAATACCTTTTAAGTTAAATGGATAATCCATGTTCAGATGAATCCAGAATAAAGGCTCTTTGTAGTCCAAGAATACCTTGCGGTAGAACTCTTTGTATTTCTCATCTGTACACTCATTCGGATGCTTTGTCCACAGTGGATGGATATCGCTTAAAGAGACTGGTCTCTTCTCGATCTTTACCTTGTCTTTTGCAGGGCTTACTTCGACCATCTCTTTCTCGCCGTTCTCATTCTCTTTTTCTTCCATCTTAGCATCTTCGTGAATATGCTCAACGACAACATCATCCTCTTTCAGATCTGCCTCGTCGATCGTCTCATATTCTTTCTCTGCATTTGCTTCAGATAAGAAAATCTCTACCGGCATGAATGAACAATACTTCTCCAATACTTCTCTTACACGATATTTATTCGCAAACTCTAAGCTATCCTCATTCAGATACAGTGTCATCTCTGAACCTACAGTCTGCTTATCGCCCTCTTCCATCTCATACTCAGTTCCGCCTTCGCTTACCCAGTGTACCGGCTTTGCTCCGTCTTTGTATGATAATGTATCGATATGCACTTCATCCGCTACCATGAACGCAGAATAGAATCCTAATCCAAAGTGACCGATCATATCGTCTTCTGTCGTCTTATCTTTATATTTCTCGAGGAACTCTGTAGCTCCTGAAAATGCGATCTGTGTGATATATTCTTCTACTTCATCAGCAGTCATACCAAGACCATTATCGATGAATTTCAAAGTCTTCTCTTCCGGATTCACAATTACCTGAATCGATGCTTTATAATCATCCGGCAACTGATACTCACCCATAATGTCAAGTTTCTTCAACTTCGTGATCGCATCACATCCATTGGATACTAACTCTCTTACAAAAATATCATGATCTGAATATACCCATTTCTTAATAATCGGGAAAATATTCTCACTGCTTATTGATAAACTTCCCTTTTTTGCTGCCATATTTATCACTCCTATTTATAAAAAATTCTCTATTATTTCTCTGGTAAAACTTCTTTACCAGCTCACCTAACAGATATGATAATACCGCTATTTCTAAAAGTCAATAAAAAATTAGCACTCTTTTTATTTGAGTGCTAACAATTTTCTTAAAACTATTAAATATTAATAAATCGCCACCGCATAATTGCCAACTGCATTGCAGATGTCCGAGATTGCGGATGCATCCTGGGTGATTTCTCCCTGCATCGGATCTACCAGCGTAACAGTATTATTTGTCTTCGAATATCCCGATAACACAACGCAATGCTCATTGCCGTACCATTGGTAAGTTATCCCGTGATACTCATAATCATATCCCGTAAAATTCGGTGTTCCATAATCAACCGTCACCCACAAAAGGACCGGATAACCAGCCGCAATATACGGATACAGTTCCTCCAGAGTATCTCCGGAAAGATCATGTGCCCAGAGCATCGTGCTCTGTTCTTTTAGATAATTTCTTGCGGTTTTTGCAAGTCCCGGCGGCCAGATTCCTGCTCCCTCCTCCGAATAAGGACTTCCGCTAAATCCAACCTTGTAATCTTCGGTCGCATACACCAGGTAATTATCAACGATCGTTGTCTTCTCCACCGGAAATCCTAATGTATTTAATGCCATTGCAAGGGATGTACTCTCACATCCCGTCGGAAGTTCCGGCTTCTGCATCACCGCCTGAACCGGAACAGACGCATCGTCCGGCAATCTGTCACCACTATACTGCAATTTAATCTTCAGACCATTTACTCCTGATACTACCGCCTGCGGTGTCAGATTCTCCGTCAATCCGTCAACTCCATCCGTATAGATTCTGTATCCCACCGTTCCAAGCAGGATCAGAATCATAATTATCAATATTCTTCTTAGATGTTTCATTCTTACTTTCTTAATGTCTCCCCTCTATTCAATACTCTTTAACGATTCTACCATATCTATTTTCTTTAACTTGAAGTACATCACTCCATTAATAATCAGTGAAAATAGTACCGTAAATAGCAATGCATACAAGAAACTGGAAATGTCAATATTTCTTCCGAACATAACCGAATCCACTTCGACCGTCTCTATAATGAAACGATGCAAAATCTTTCCTAAAATGCATCCGGCACCTGCGCCGATAAACGTCAGAAGTATATTTTCTCTATATACATATGCACCCACTTCCGGATCATAAAATCCCAGGACTTTTAAAGTCGCAAGCTCTCGCTGCCGCTCCGTGATATTAATCGTATTCAGGTTATAAAGCACCACAAATGCCAACATACCCGCCGATACGATCAGCACTACAATGACAAGGTTCAAACTCTTTAACATATCGTCAAGCTGTTCCTGGATATCATATATGTAACTGATACTAAGCACCGCGTCCTCATTAATAATCTCTTTGCCGACTGCTTTCATTTTCTTAATGCCATAATCACTCGGCGTTGCATATAAGAAACTATTATATTCCGGTGTTTCTCCGTGAACCTTTTCATAATAGGAAGGTGTCATATACATGTAATGTCCCATGTAATTTTCACAGATATGCTCAACTTTTACCTTCTGATTTCCATTTTCCTCGTCTTTGATCTCGACCGTATCTCCCTCTTTTATATCCAGAAGTTTCGCGGTCTTTTCACTTAAGATCACTCCATTGTCACTCAGCGTATATGTTTCCTTCGTCTTACGATCCCTGAGATACACATAATCCGGAATATCTTTCGTATCACTTAAGACGCACTCCACCGTAGAACGTTCTTTCTTTCCATTTACCAGTGTCACATTCTTCATACGAGTGTCCATATGACGTACAATTTCAGGATTATCATCCAGGTCTTTTTTCAAGGTTTCTTTTTCTTCATCGGTGGCACTGTCCTGAAGATATGCCACTCCGTCATAGACCTGAATCTCCTTGTACTGAAGCTGTGTGATCTCGAAAATGGAATCTTTCAGTCCAAATCCAACCAGCATCAGAGCCATACATCCGCTGATTCCAAAGATCGTCATAAAGAATCGTTTCTTATATCGCATCAGATTGCGAACCGTTGACTTCCATGAGAAATTCAGATGTCTCCAGACAAAACCCACTCGTTCCAATAGTACTCGCTTTCCAATCTTCGGTGCCGGAGGCCGCATCAGTACTGCCGGCTGTGCCATCAATTCTTTATAACATGCAAAGAACGTTGCCGCTGTAATACATACAATAGATATTCCAGACGCCACCGCTGCGTAATACCAGTTGTAAGGTGTCAGGATCGCCGGCAAATGATGATATAAGATTCCATATGCATAGATAATAATATATGGTAATAATTTTTCACCGACCAGCACTCCAAATATACTTCCACCTACGGTTGCCAAAATTGCATACCCCATGTATTTGGATGCAATCGCCATCTTGCTATATCCAAGTGCTTTCATCGTTCCGATCGCCGTTCTCTGCTCTTCCACCATGCGCGTCATACTGGTCAGACTGATCAGCGCCGCTACTAAGAAAAAGATAACCGGAAATACTTTACCGATAGCTCGCATACGGTCTGCATTTTCTCCATATCCGGAATACTCCGGCAATGTACTTCTGTCATACACATACCATTTTGCTTCCGGTATATCAGAAATTTCTGCTTCTGCATCGTCTATCTTCTTCTGTCCATCCGCCAGTTCCTCTTCGGCAACCTTCTTCCCATCTGCATAGTCCTGCTTCGCTTCTTCTAATTTAATCTGATTAGTAATGATCTCGGCTTCGCCCTCTGACAATATCTGTTCCCGACTCTGAATCTCAGCTCTGGCCTCATTGATCTGCGACTGTCCTGCTGCCAACTGTTCCGGCACACCTGAAAGTGCCGCTTCTCCGGCTTCTAGTTCACTTCTTGCCTGTTCTAAAGCTGCCTCACTATCTCTAAGCTGTACTTCTGCCTGATCTAAAGAATCTGTTGTCGTCTGATACACATTCTCTTCATATGCAATCTTTTGCTCTAATCCGGCACTGTTCGTCTGTGCTGTCGCCAGCCCGGTCTCTAGCTGCGTTAACTGTTCTTTTAAAGCAATAAGCTCCTCATTCGTATCCGGAACATTCTGAGCCTCTAACTGCTCAATCTGCTTCGTTACAGTTTCTATCTGCGACTGCAACTCCGTAATCTGACTATCCAGTGCTTCCTTTGTTCCTTTATCTTGCTTAATCTGATCTGCCAGTGTCTCCATCTGACTCCGACCAGACTCTATCTGTGCAGTTGCCAAGTCTTTATTTGCCTGATACTGCGCAAGACCATTTTCATATTCTGCACGACCGGATGCGATTTTTGCCGCTCCGGCCTGATACTCTGCCTGTGCCGCATCCAGTTCCTGCTGTTTCTGATCCAGAGTCTCTTTGGCCGCTTCTATCTGGTTACGTCCATCGCTTATCTGCTCGCGTCCTGAATCTAACTGAGCCTGTGCATCCGCAATCTGAGCTGCCGCATCTGCAAGCTTAGTATTCGCTTCTTCCTGGCCGTCTTTTAATTTTTGTCTGGCATCATCCAGTTTCTCATTCGCATCATCCACAAGTTCCTGTCTGCGGATCGCACCTCGTTTGCCGGTAATCTTCTTCACCGACTTCATCACATCTTCAATCCGGTTCTCATACGCATCCGTATAGGCAGTCAGATCCTTCGCACCCTCTACCTGAAGATATGCCTCCGTATAGACATCCAGATTAAAAGAATCTTCCGTCACCAATGCAAAGGCAAAGATGCTTCCTGTTCCGATCGTTGTACTTCCTCTGTTAAATGAAATATAACAAGGACTATTACCTGTTCCCACAACTGTCAATGTATCTGTCGTCAGCGTATCTGTCACCGCATCATCTGTGCCGGAAGATAGCTTTATCTTATCCCCTACTTTATAATCAGACTCATCATCCACCAGACATTCTCCGGCTTTCTTCGGAAGTCTTCCCTCCGTCACAGTCGGCTGATTCATCTCTTTCTGAAGTGACATCACATGAAGAACCTTCTCTTCATCCTTCACTTTCTGCAAAAAATCCGCACTGTACGCACCTTCTGCCTTCGCCACGTCGTCCACTTCTCCCAGTGCTTTTACGTCATCATCTGTAATTCCAAGAGTACTTACAGCCTTGATATCCATCAGTTCCGCACTGTCAAAATAAGAATCTCCCGTGATCCGCATAGACGGTTCCGAAGAACGTATTCCCGAAAAAAACGCGACTCCCATTGCCACTATAAAAAAGATAGACAAGAATCGTCCCGGGCTTTTCCGAATCTCCATATAAAAATCTTTACGCGTTGTTTTTTTCTTCATATTCTTAATTCCTTACCATTCAATCTGTTCAATCGGAACCGGATTCGGATTCTCCGTTATCTTCGATACTTTACCATTTTTAATCTGAATCACGCGGTCTGCCATCGGTGCGATTGCCAGATTGTGCGTGATCAGAATAACCGTCATTCCCTTTTTCCTGCAGGTGTCCTGCAAAAGTTTCAAAATCGCTTTTCCAGTATTGTAATCCAGAGCACCAGTCGGCTCATCACACAACAGAAGCTTCGGATTCTTCGCCAGTGCTCTCGCAATCGACACTCTCTGCTGTTCTCCTCCAGATAACTGTGCCGGGAAGTTCTTTAAACGATCTCTGAGTCCTACTTCTTCCAGCACTTCCCTTGCATCCATCGGGTCCTTACAAATCTGCAGCGCTAACTCGACATTCTCCTCCGCCGTCAGATTCTGGATCAGATTGTAAAACTGAAACACAAATCCAATATCGTCTCTTCTGTACGCGGTCAACTGCTTTCCAGAGTATTTGGCAATGTCTTTTCCATCCACCAACACCCTGCCTTCCGTCGCCGTATCCATACCTCCAAGTATATTAAGAACGGTCGTCTTACCTGCACCACTAGGTCCTACAACTACTGCAAATTCGCCCTTTTTAATCTCAAAATTGATCCCGGCCGCGGCCATAATCTTCACTTCGCCCATCTGATAAATCTTCTTTACATTCTCAAGCGTCACAAATTCAGGCATAATTTCCTCCAACATTCTATTAAAATCGTTAATTGTATTCTCTAATTATATCACTTATAATAATAACATAGAAATATATCAAGGTCAAAAGATCTGAAACCACATGAGCTTGCTCATATGTGGTTAAAAAATCTTGGGACTTTTGCCCGATATTATATCATCGTAAAGTGGGGATTACTATGACTACATCCAATATTTATCTTGCTAAGACAGACTCTGAGATTCATGAGATTGCAAATCTGGCGTCTGTTATATGGAAAGAGCATTTTACATCTATCATCGGAGAAGCACAGGTTCGTTATATGCTGGAACATTACCAGTCCTATCCTGCGATCAAAGAACAGATAGAGCAGGAAGGTTACGAATATTATCAGATTTACTGTTCACATTGCCTGGCAGGCTATATGGCTCTGCATCCAGAGAAGAATCTGATGACACTGAGTCGTTTCTATATCGGTCAGGATTTCAGAGGACAACATCTGGCATCCACTACATTTGCTTTTTTAAAGGAATTGTGCGGGAAGCGGGGACTTTCAGAGATTCAGGTTGCATGCAACCGGAATAATACCAGTGCTCTAGCATTTTATTATCATCTGGGATTTGTTATGATCGGAGAACAGATAGAAGACCTCGGGCATGGGTTTTTGAGAGAAGATTATTTACTGAGTTATAAAATGTAAACATGCGTCCAATAGAACGTTACTATTCACAGTGCTCCACCCACATGCGTACTCGTCGCCTCTTTCGAGGCTCCACTCTCGCTCCTGACGGAGCTAAGACTACTTATGTGGGTGGAGTTTCTGCTTCGCAGGCTCAATTTATAGATGCAGATAATTGCTTACGTGCAAGCACGACGCCCTTATTTGCATCCATAAATCAGCTGTGAATAGTAACGAAGTGCTAAACAAAAAAAGAGTCTCATAAGAGACTCTTTTTCCGTTCACAAATTAATTTTCTAATTATTTATATAGTTACAATCAGTAACAAACAGCGGGGATTTCAAGTTTTAAACCGATTCTCATCGGCCCCGGAATGAATCAATTTCCGAATTCTGGAATTCATCACCAACTGTAACCATATTTAACTTAACCTGATTAGAAGATTCCTACGAATGCTCCTACAAGACCGATGATCAGAAGTAATAAGATACACTGAACTGGTTTCCAGCCTTTCTTCTTCATCAAGAAGAAGAGTAATAATGTAAGTGCTAACGGAATCATCTTAGGTAACACACCATCAAGGATATCCTGGATAACGATCGGGCTGTCACCATTTGCGATTTCAATATTTACTGTAGTTCCACCGTAGTTAGATGTTAATGCACCAACGATGAATACACCTAACATAGATGCTGCACGAGTAAACTCTTTCGCATTAGATGTAAGAAGCTCGATAGCTTTTGTACCAAGGTTGTATGACCAATGCATCAAGAAGAAACGCATACCAAACTGTACAATGTTGAAGATCAACAGGAACAGGATAGGTCCAAGTATTGATCCATTTATGGCCATATTCGACGTAATACCCGCGGTGATTGGAACAAGTGTAAACCAGAAGATAGCATCACCAATACCACCTAAAGGTCCCATAGCAGCTACACGGACAGCACGGATTGTGTCGATGTCAGCTTTCTGCTGCTCTAATGATAAGATAATACCCATTACAAATGTAACGAGGAATGGATGAGTGTTAAAGAACTCAAGGTTGTGTGCCATAGAAATCTTTAAATCATCTTCGTTGTCGGCATGGATTTTCTCCAGACCTGGAAGGATACAGTACAGCCATCCAGCAGCCTGCATTCTTTCGTAGTTAAATGATGCCTGTAAGTTCATAGAACGAAGGGCCATCTTATTTAATGTCTTTTTATCTAACGGCTCAGCCGGTGTAAGATTGTTGTAATGTGTTACATTAGATTCCATCTTCGTCACCTCCATCATTTCCTGCGCCGCTTCCAGCAGCGTTCTTAATTGCACAACGTGTCTGGAAATCGTACATTGCAATAGCAACACCTACGAATGCGATCAGAAGCAGAGCTGATCCGCTCAGAGCTTCGATGTAACCGATAATAGTTGCCAATGCAAAACCTGCAAAGTAAATACCCCAGTACTCGCCTGAAAGCATGATACGAAGTAATGTTGCAAATCCAACGAAACGCATCATTCCACCAGCTGCACTAAGACCAGTCATGATCCAGCCATACTTATCAGAGATAGCTGTTAATGTCTCACCAAGAGCAGATCCACCTAACATACCAGCAACACAAACAATTGCGAATAATACTCCGAGGATTGCCATAGCTAAGTAGTTCAGGCGAACGATACCTTTTGTATCTCCTTCCTCTGCCATCTTATCTGCATAAGACATCATTGGAGACATTGCTGTAAATAATAATGTTACCATGTACTGACCAATCAAAGCGAATGGTACAGCAAGACCTACAGCTGCTGTAGTATCCAGACCGGATGTTACAGCAAATACTGTTGCCATAATTCCACCGATAACTGCGTTAGGCGGCTGAGCACCACCGACTGGCATGTTACCAATTGTCATCAACTGATATGTACCACCAACGATAAGACCTGTCTGAAGATCACCAAGGATAGCTCCAATGATAGCTCCTGTTACGATTGGCTGATACAGAGATTCTAAAAAATCGAACTGGTCAATTGCAACGATAAACGATACAATAAATACCAAAATAATCTGAATTGCACTATAATCCATGATTACTTAATCTCCTTTCATAAATAACTTTTCCTATTTCAGAACTTATTTGAACAACTTCTCGATGTTCTCTGCGCCCTCAGATGGAACACGACGAATCTCAAGTTCTACACCTAATTCACGCAGTTTTGCAAATGCAGCTACATCATCGTCATCAACGGCTACAGAACCTGCAACCTGACGTTTTCCTTCTGCCATATGCATATTACCAATATTAACTTTTTTAATCGGCACACCGCCCTCAACCAACTTCAACACATCCTGTGGATTCTCACATACGATGAAAATCAACTGTTTAGCGGATGCTTTGTGAATTGTTGAAATAGTCTTTTCAATGGTCCAGTAACGCATAGATGCATAACTTGGTGCTGCCATATCCATAAGTCCCTGACGCAACTTGTTACCCGCTACTTCATCATTCGCTACTAAGATAAGGTTTGCTCCGATGCTTCCGCACCACTGAGTTGCTACCTGGCCATGAACCAGACGATTATCAATTCTTGTTAAAACAATATTTGGCATACTCTTCTCCCTTCTTGACAAATTGATTCTCCCTGAATATCCCCTTCAGAGTAATTTTATTATAGCTTTTTTTTAAATTTTAGTCTTTGTAGTTTTTAACAAGGGGGTTATTCATTTTAGTTTGTTTTTATATCTTTTTATCTATATTTTACATTTTGTGAATTGTTTTTTTGACACATCACACAAAAAACGTTATACTAAAATAAGATTGGAGGTGTAAAAGTGCAACACAAAACATCCAGCAACTTATTTTTAAAATATGGTTCTGTATACGACGAACCTTTAGATACAGATAAAAATGATATGATCTCTTCTTATTTCACAGTAGACGCGAAGAGAAATATTTCTCAACTTCATCGTTTTGACCGGGATGTTTACATCGAGATGCAGTCCGGGATGGCTACTCTTCTGATCAGTGACTCCCCTTCTTCGGAATCTCTGGAAGATTTTGCGATCCACCGTCAGGTCAAGATCAATGCCGGTCTTTATTTTACGATCGTATCTGTGGCGGGAACCAGTTCTTATAAACTAATTACCGATACCGATTACCACAATACACCGGTGACACTCTCACCACCATTTTGTTATAATCGTATTCTGCCGCGTATTAACATCCATCAGATCCTGGGTTATTACTATAATATAAGAAGTGCCGGTTATTCTTTTTCCGGTGAAAAGCATGACTACTTTGAACTAACTTATATTGACTGTGGTAATATGCGCACGACCGTTGACGGACAGGAATTTTTATTATCCGAGAACGACCTTATTATTTACGGTCCCGGACAATTTCATACCCAGAGCATCCCAAGCGGAGAATCCTGCTCTTATGTCACGATTCTTTTCGATATGGAGACTTTTATCATCGACGAGAACAGCCCACGATATGAAGTCATATTGAATAAAGTCTTTGGATATGACAAGAAGATCCATACACTGATCAAAGACTTTGTAAATGAAAGCAGTTCGCAGATTCCTTATATGAATTCTCTGATGCTCTGCCTTTTACAAGAGACGATCATCCGACTTCTGCAACACGAATTTGTCGGACCATCTACACAGGAGAAACCAGTCACAGAAGCCCGCCAACATTATCAGGATGAACTTCTGGAGCGGATTTTACAGTATATCGGGGACAATCTCCATGATCCATTGACGATTGCGGAGATCTGCCATAAGTTTTCAATGTCCCGTTCTTCACTGCAGATTCTTTTCAAAGAGAATCTGAATCAGACACCGAAGAAATATATCAGTGAGCTGAAGTTAGAAAGAAGTTGTCAATTATTACGCGAAGGACGGTATACGGTCAGTGAGATTGCATTTATGCTCGGATTCAATTCTATCCATTACTTCTCACGCGCCTTTACGAAGAAATACAATATGGCACCGAGCGATTATTCCAAACAGCTATTTAAAAATTAAGTCAAAATCAAAGGACGGAACATATTATGTTGGCTTTTAACACAATATGCTCCGCCCTTTTTCTTTATGCTTTATACTATTTAGTTACAGCAATGTTTTCAGAACCTGTAACACGCCATCTTCCTTATAAGAAGCTACCGTATATTTCGCTGCCTGTTTCACCTCATCATGTGACAGCACCGATGCATAACTTTCCCCGGCATTTTGAAGCATTGTCATATCATTAAAATTATCTCCAAATGCCATTGTCTCCTCCGGCGTTACTCCAAGATAATTCTGAAGCCATGCGATCGCATCTCCTTTGGTCGCATCCTTTCTGGTAATATCAATCCATTTTGCTCCCGACATATTAACAGATAATTTATCTCCCCAGTGTTTCTGAAGTTCCTGTTCATATTCTTTGGCATGCTCTTCCACAAACAGGGAAATCTTTACGCAATCATCCAGCCTGTCTAAGAAGGAATCAACCACGCCTCCGACTCCGGCATATGTATGAAAGATCAGATTATAAAACTCTTCATCATTTCCTTCCATATAATAACCTTCTTCATAAGAAAGCATGACCTTTATTTCCGGCATCTTTCGAAGGTCTTCCAGAACACCAACAACATACTTTGGATCAAGCACTTTGCTTTCAATCACTTCACCATGTTTAAAAACGAGTGCTCCACTCTCCGATATATAAAAGATATGATCCCTTACCGATCCAAACAGCTTGTCTTCACTGGCCATCTGGCGTCCGCTTGCTGCCACAAATGTAATTCCTTTTTCTGTCAATTTTCGGACAACTTCCAGATATTCCGGATTCAGAGTAAGTCCACCCTCCGGAACCAATGTACCATCGATGTCACTAATTATTAATCGTATCATATATTCCTCCGCTAATTTTTCATTACAGTGTCGGAACTATTCTACCATTAATCATTCAATAATGAAAGTGCTGCTTCGTCTGCTACAATTGTTACATCCGGATGCATCTGCAGAATAGATGCCGGGTGAGATGGTGTTACCGGTCCGTTTACCGTCTTCTGAAGAGCCTCGGCTTTTCCCTCACCGCTGACCACTAACAGAATCTTCTTCGCCATCATGATACTCTTGATACCCATTGTATATGCCTGTTTCGGTACATCATCGATAGAATCAAAGAATCTCTTATTTGCTTCGATCGTACGCTCTGTCAAATCTACACAGTGAGTCTCTTTTTCAAATGCAATCCCCGGCTCATTGAATCCGATGTGGCCATTATGTCCCAGTCCCAGAAGCTGCATGTCCACTCCACCTGTCGCACGGATCACTTCATCGTATCTCGCACACTCTTTCTTTGCATCCGGTTCCATTCCATTTGGAAGGAATGTTCTCTCAGGATCAATATTTACATGGTCAAAAAGATTCGTATGCATGAAACTGTAATAGCTCTGTTCGTTCTCTCTCGGAAGTCCTTTATACTCATCCAGGTTCACGGATGTCACTCTGGAGAAATCAAGGTCTCCTTTTTTATACCACTCGATCAACTGCTTGTAAGTTCCTACCGGCGTAGATCCTGTTGCCAGTCCCAGTACACAATTCGGTTTCATAATAATCTGTGCAGAAATAATATTTGCAGCCTTACGACTCATATCCTGATAATCTTTTGCTCTGATAATCTCCATAATTATAATTCCTCTCTCTGATCTTCGATTTTAAGATATAAATTAAAGTTTTGCATCGCCCATGCAGTATGTCTGTAATACAGAGTAATCTGTATCCAGTACAACCAGATCCGCATCCATTCCGACTCCGATCGAACCTTTTCGGTCATCAATTCCAAGACAGCGTGCCGGATTGCAGGTACATGCGTTAATTGCATAATTAAACGGAACCATTGCTTCTTCTACCAGAATACGAAGTCCCTGATTAATCTTCAGTGTAGAACCTGCAAGTCCACCTGTAGAAGTCAGATGTGCACTTCCATCCGGATAGATCACGATCTCATTTCCTCCGAAAATAAATTTGCTTCCGACAGGAGTTCCTTTTGCCATCAATGCATCCGAAACCATAATTCCGTAATCTGGTCCCTTAGACATAAAGTAGTTATTCAGTGCGGCCGGTGTAGAATGGTTACCATCACAGATAATCTCTCCATACATCGTTCTAAGTCTGTATGCGGCTCCAACCAGTCCGTTCGCACGGTGCGTAAATGGACTCATTCCATTATATACATGTGTCATAGAACGTGCCCCATGTGCATAAGCCATGACTGCCTGCTCATAAGTAGCTGCTGAATGGCCGATACTTACTACAACTCCATGCTCTGTCAGATAACGTGTCAGTGCGAAATCATCATCCGTCTCTGTCGCCATTGTTACATATTTAATCTGACCTTTGGCTGCAGCCTGATAACGCTCAAATTGCTCAATTGTTGGTTTCGCAATAAACTGTTCTGGCTGTGCACCCTTATATTTCATATCAAGATATGGTCCTTCAAAATGGATTCCCAGGATCTCAGCACCTTCGTATCCATCTTCCATTACCTTCGCAACATTCGCAACGGCATTTGTCAAAACCTCTTCACTCTGTGTGATCGTTGTTGCAAGGAATCCCGTAACCCCCTCAGACACGATATTCTTCGTCCAGTTGCGAAGTCCCTCTTCATTTGCATCGTTCGTATCAAATTCAAAAGCTCCATGACAATGGATATCCAAAAATCCCGGAACAATACGTTTGTCCTCATAATCTACATCCGGAGCCTTGCTTCCATATGGAAGAATCTCGGTGATTTTTCCGTCCTGAACCTCAATCTGAGCCGCAATAAACTGGTCTGCGATCCAGACTTTTTTGCTTTGAATCAGCATAAGAAATACCTCCCTGTATTTTTCTTTTTTCATCTTGGTTTCATTATAATACCCTCTTTTGTAAAATGGTTTGCATTTTTTAAACCAAACATTGTATGTTTTGGTATATATATTGTGTTTTAAAAATCTCGTGGTATATAATATCGCTATAATCACTAAAAAATACACATGCAAGGGGGAACAATGATGAGTATTTTTAACATTTCCGACGAAAAAATGAACGAGACTTCGTCAACATTCACATTAACAGAGATTTATCAGCAGCCGGCAACATGGAAAAAGACATGTGCTCAGATTGCTGCATGCAAAGATGAACTGCAGGCATTTTTAGATCAGGTTGTAAAGGCTGATGACTTTGATATCATCCTTACAGGAGCAGGAACCAGCGAATTTGTTGGTAACTCTTTATTCCAGGCATTAGCCGAAAAGTATGACCACAAAGTAAAATCTTACGGAACTACAGATATTGTACCTTCTCCGGAAGCATTTTTATCTCGTACAAAACCGACAGTTCTTGTAAGTTTCGGACGTTCCGGTAACTCTCCGGAATCTCTCGGTGCTGTAGAAGCTGCAGAGGTTGTATGTCAGAACCTTTATCACTTATTTGTAACATGTAACCACGAAGGTACATTATCTAAATTAGCAAACGACCGTACAAATTGTTTTGCATTAAATCTGACACCAGAGACACATGACCAGTCATTCGCTATGACTTCAAGTTTCTCTAACATGTACCTCGCTACATATCTTGCATTCAATCTTGACAGATTAGAAGAGATCACTGCAGAGATTGAAAAAGTATGTGCAGCCGGACAGGAATTTTTGGACAAGTTATATCCTATCGCAGGACAGATCGTTGAAGAATTTGATTTCAACCGTATCGTTTACCTTGGAAACGTTGCATTAAAGGGAGTTTCTCAGGAATCAGCACTTAAGATGCTTGAGTTAAGCGCAGGTAAAGTTGCTACTATGTTCGATACACCTTGTGGATTCCGTCACGGACCAAAGTCAATCATTGATGACAACACACTTACAGTTGTATACTTAAGTGATGATGAATATAAGAGACAATACGAGATCGACCTGTTAAAAGAGATGGGACCTCAGAGAAAAGGTAACCGCGTAGTTGCAGTTATGAATACTCCTTGCGAAGGTCTTGATGATCTTGTAAACTACCAGGTTAAATTCAACCTTGGTTCTGCAGAAGAGAATGTAATCTTAGGACTTGACTACATTTTATTCGCACAGACACTGGCCGTATTAAAATCCCTGTCTCTCGGTATCACACCAGACAATCCGTGTCCGACAGGTGAGGTAAACAGAGTCGTTAAAGGTGTTACCTTATATCCATATACACTTAAATAGGAGGAACAGATAACATGATAGGTTTATTAATCACCGGACATGGACAGTTCGCTACTGGTTTAAAATCAAGTCTCGAGCTGATCACCGGTATCACTGAACATATTAAATATGTTGATTTCCCTGGAGATTCAACAGAAATTTTAGCTGCCGAGCAGAACAAAGCACTGGATGAGTTAAAAGACTGCGACGGTGTACTGATTCTTTCAGACCTGGTTGGTGGATCACCATTCAAGAGTGCTGTAGAATGCAAATATGCACGTCCGGATCAGAAGATTGAAGTTGTAGCAGGAACCAATCTTTCTATGATGATCGAGGGAGCTTCTTCTCTTGAATTTTATGAAGATCCTGCAGAGCTTGCAGAATCTCTGATTGAAACCGGTAAAGAATATATTGTTCGTTTTGAGCTTGAAGAGCACACAGACGATAACGAAGATGAGGATGGAATTTAAAGATGGCAATTAACTGGGAAGTTGTACTGTGGACCTGCATCACACTCGTTGTGATCATGGGTACTATTGCACTAATCTTAATCTTCATTTCCGGCAAAAACATGCGTAACAAGAGATCTGAGATGAAAGATATTCACACAAAGCTCCGCGTTGGAAGCAGAGTTATGTTTGCCGGTGGTATCTACGGTCGCGTCGTAGGGCTGGACAAAGAAGTAGCCCGTGTAGAAGTGGCAAAAGATACCGTTATCAAGGTTTCAAGATATGCAATTCAGTCTATCGAAAACTAAATATTAACTATAAGTATTAAAGGAGAATATTATGCAGAGTTTTACTTACACAATCAATGATGAGCTGGGACTTCACGCAAGACCGGCAGGAATGCTTGTAAAAGAAGTAGCAAAACACAAAAGTGTTATTATGATCGATAATGGAACTAAGCAGGTAAATGCGAAAAAGCTTATGGCAGTTATGAGCATGGGTGTTAAAAAAGGACACACTGTTACCATTACTGCTGAGGGCGAGGACGAAGTAGAAGCAATTGCTGCTATGGAAGAGTTCTTTAAAACAAACCTCTAATCACTCTCTTACTTATAAACTCATAAAGGAACCCCCGGGATTTTAATGTCCCGGGGGTTCCGCATATCTGCATTATCATTATTATTTTCATTAATATATTCTACTTAGAAGATTCCATATCTCTGATGATCTTTCTCAAGCGAAGTACCATAGAAGGTGCCACAGAAAGCTCATCCAGTCCCATACGAACAAACTGCTCTGTAAGTTCTGCATCTGCTCCAAGCTCTCCACAGATACCAGCCCATTTTCCATACTTATGCGCACTGTCAACTACCATCTGGATCATGCGAAGGATTGCCGGATGATGTGCATCATAGAAATCATCCAATTTTGCATTCTGCCTGTCGATTGCCAGTGTATACTGTGTCAGATCATTTGTTCCGATACTGAAGAAATCAACCATCTGTGCCAGCTCGTCACTTACCATAACTGCTGCCGGTGTCTCGATCATGATTCCCTGCTCCGGTACCTTATAAGGAACACCATCTTTCTCAAGTTCTGCCTTTACTTCGTCTACGATCTTGTAAATCTTCTCTACTTCTCCAACTGAGATAATCATTGGATACATAATCGAAATATTACCATATGCAGAAGCTCTTAACAGTGCACGTAACTGTGTCTTAAAGATATCCTGCTGTTTCAGGCAGATTCTGATCGCACGATATCCCATCGCCGGATTGTCCTCATTACCCAGATTGAAATAATCTACCTGCTTATCCGCACCGATATCCAGTGTACGGATAATAACTTTTTTGCCAGCCATTGTCTGTGCAACCTGCTTGTACGCCTGGAACTGTTCTTCCTCTGTCGGGAAGTCCTCTCTTCCAAGATATAAGAACTCACTACGGAACAATCCAATACCTGCAGCATCATTCTCAAGAACGTATCCTACATCACTGACACTTCCGATATTCGCATACAGGTGAATCTCTCTGCCATCCTTTGTAACAGTCTCTTTGCCCTTCATCTCCTGCAAAAGTTTGATCTTCTCTTTCTCTTCTTCGATACGTTTCTCAGTCTCAGCTTTCACTGCATCATCAGGAGCAAATGTTACAGTTCCCTCGAATCCATCTACAACTGCCTCTGTACCAGTCTCTAATTTGTTCAGATCAAGCGGTACTCCAATCAGTGCCGGAATACTCATCATACGCGCAAGAATTGCTGTATGAGAATTGGTAGAACCATGTACCGTAACAAATGCCAGGATCTTACTCTTATCCATCTGTACGGTCTCACTCGGACTCAGATCATCAGCTACAATAATGGATGGTTCCATAGAACCAAGATCTACTTCTGTCTCACCGCTTAAGTTGCGCACGATACGTCCGGAAATGTCTCTGACATCCGCAGCTCTCGCTTTCATATAATCATCATCCATGCTGGCGAACATCTCTGCGAAATTGTCTCCTGTCATGGCAACCGCATATTCTGCATTCACCATCTCAGTCTGAATCGTATTCTCAATCGCCTCGCGGTAGTCCTCATCCTCCAGCATCATCTGCTGTACCTCAATGATCGCAGCATTTGCCTCTCCAACTTCAACTACAGCTTTATCATATAATTTCTGTAACTGCTCATTCGATGCTTCTACAGCAGCTTCAACTCTCTTAAGTTCTGCGTCTGCATCTTCAATCTTTGTACGTCTTACCTGGTAATCATTCTTCTTAAGAACAACAATCGGTCCCAAAACGATTCCCTTATACACAGATTTCCCTGAAAACTTTTCCATGTTAATATCTCCTTCCCAACCGGTTCTGTAATGCCCTCTACAAGCACAGAGTACCAGCCTATTCCGTTCATCAATACTTTGATTATAACATGACAAAGTAGAGAAATTCCACCCCTAAAAACCTATTCTACTAGTTATATACAATAATTCACTAATTATACAAAATAAGAGACACCACATCGTTTTTTTCCGACATAATGTCTCATATCCGCCATAGTATTATTTCACACTGACTTCTCCGGCCAGCACTTTTTTGTAATCTTCATAATTCTTCTGCAACAGTGCCGGAGTATCCAGTCCATACGGGCAATGGCTCTTACATTTATTACAGTGCAGGCAGTTTTCAATCTTCTTCATCTTCTCCTGCCAGTCTTCTGTCAGCCATGCATCCGACGGTGCTCGTCTGAGCATCAATGACATTCTCGCACAGTTATTGATCTCAATCCCTGCCGGACATGGCATGCAATATCCACATCCTCTACAGAAATCCCCGATCAGTTCCTCACGGTCATGTTCAATCAGTTTCTTAATCTCTTCATCCATCTGCGGCGGATTATCTATGTAAGAAATAAACTCGTCTAATTCCTTTTCTCTCTGAACACCCCAGATTGGAAGTACGTTCTCATACTGTGCCTCAAACGCATAAGCCGCTCTGGAATTATTAATCAGTCCACCGGATAATGCTTTCATTGCAATGAATCCCATCCCGGCCTTTCGACAGGCTTCCTCTACTTCCATATCTTTCTCTGTTGCCAGATAGCAGAATGGAAATTGCAAAGTTTCATAAAGCCCTGACTCTATTGCCTCATGTGCAACCGCAAGTCTGTGGTTGGTAATTCCTATATGCCTGATCTTTCCCTGTGCTTTCGCCTCTAACATCGCCTCATAGAGTCCTGTTCCGTCTCCCGGTTTCGGACAAAATGCCGGATTGTGAAACTGATAGATATCAATATAATCTGTTCTCAGATTCTTAAGAGAGGTCTCCAGGTCTTTCCAGAAGTCTTCTGCGTTCTGTGCAGCCGTCTTCGTTGCAATATAGACCTTTTCCCTCATCCCGTCAAATGCTTCACCAAGTTTTATCTCGCTGTCTGAATATGCTCTTGCCGTATCAAAAAATGTAATGCCTGCAGCATATGCTTTTCTCGCCAGATCTGCTGCATCTTCCAGGCTGATTCGCTGAATCGGAAGTGCCCCAAATCCATTTTTATTGACAGTAATCCCCGTACTGCCTAATGTCACCATATCCATGATCTGCCTTCTTTCCTGCTCTATATTTATTTTCTATTTTTTATTCTCTTCCGTCGAAACAATAAGTACATACCTGACACGGATCAATTCCGATCGACTCTAAGAGATCATCCAGTCTGTGATAACGAAGAGAGGTGAAATTCTGAATCTTGCAGATTTCCTTAAGCATCTCTTCATACTTACAAGAATGTGGATCTGCGTATTCTTTTAGCACTTCTGGTGTCACATTGTCTCCTTCTTTTTCACGGATCACTCTTCTCGTGATGAGCTCCATCTCGGATTTTGAACGAGAGAAGTTCAAATATTTACATCCGTAAAGAAGTGGCGGACAGGCCGGTCTTACATGTACTTCTTTTGCCCCACTCTGATATAAAAATTCTGTTGTCTCACGAAGCTGCGTTCCACGCACAATAGAATCATCGATCAAAAGTAATTTCTTTCCAGAGATCAAAGCCTGCACCGGAATCAGTTTCATACGTGCGATCAGATCTCTCTGTGCCTGATTCGTCGGCATAAAGGAACGTGGCCATGTCGGAGTATATTTGATAAATGGTCTCGCATATGGGATTCCTGATTCATTCGCATATCCGATTGCATGTGCGATACCAGAATCTGGTACGCCCGCAACAATATCTGGATGCACGCTGTCTCCATCACGTTTTGCTAACATACTTCCACAGCGGTAACGCATCTCTTCTACATTCACACCCTCATAAGATGATGTCGGATATCCATAATATACCCATAAGAATGAGCAGATACGCATCTCTTTTCTCGGTGCGACCAGAGGTTCAACCCCATCCGGAGTCACAAGAACGATCTCACCAGGTCCCAGTTCTTTGTAGTCTTCATAGCCAAGATTGATATATGCAAAACTTTCAAAAGACACGCAATACGCATCTTCTTTCTGTCCGATCACAACCGGAGTACGTCCCCAACGGTCTCTCGCTGCATAGATTCCGTTTCTCGTCATCACAAGCATCGTCATCGAACCATCAACCAACTCCTGCACATACTGGATACCTTCCACCAGAGTTGCCTTCTTGCAGATCAGTGCCGACACAAGCTCTGTCGCATTCACCTGTCCACTTGTCATCTCCTGGAAATGTGCATGTCCATCTTTGTACAGTTCTTTCAAAAGTTCTTCCTGATTATTGATTTTTCCTACGATCGTGATCGCAAAACTTCCCAAATGCGACTGGATCAGTAATGGTTGTGGCTCATAATCAGAAATACATCCGATTCCCAGATGTCCTTTCATATTCCCTACATCTTTGTCAAACTTCGTACGGAACGGCGAATTCTCAATGTTATGGATCGCCCTGTCAAATCCATCTGCTCCATACACTGCCATTCCACCTCTTCTGGTTCCGAGATGTGAATGATAATCTGTTCCATAAAACAACTCCAACACGCAGTCTCTCTTAGCTGCGACTCCAAAAAAACCTCCCATACATGGCCTCCTTTGTTTAGCTCAATAATTCCTTCAGTTTCTTATTTACCATTCCTGGATTTGCTTTTCCCTTCATTGCTTTCATCGTCTGACCGACTAATGCCCCAAGGGCTTTTTCTTTTCCACCCTTATAGTCTGCCACAGCCTGGGGGTTTTCTGCAATCACTTTTTGCAAAACTTCTAAAAGAGCTCCCTCATCATTTACCGTCTTGAGTCCATGTTCCCCTACATATTTGTCCGGATCAATGTCATCCTCATACATTTTTTCAAACACTTCTTTGGCTACAGAACTGTTGATTGTTCCAGCATCTGCCAGTTCTATCAGAGCCGCCAGATGTTTTGGCGAAAACACGATATCTTCTGGTTCTTCCCCGTGTTCTTTCAGAAGACGCATCGTCTCCACCATCAGCCAGTTCGATACTTTCTTAGGCTTTCCACAGATTGCCGTTGTCGCCTCAAAGATATCCGCCATGTGTTTGGACTCTGTGATAATTCCTGCATCATACTCCGGAATATCAAATTCTTTCTTATAACGAATCAATTTTTCATCACGAAATTCCGGCTGTTGACTTTTAATTTTTTCAATCCACTCATCACTGATCACAATTGGTACAAGGTCTGGTTCCGGGAAGTAACGATAATCCTGCGCATCCTCTTTTGAACGCATCGCATGTGAAGATTCTTTATTATCATCCCATCTTCTGGTCTCCTGGATTACTTTCTTTCCTTCCTCAATCAGTTCGATCTGGCGTTGTCTCTCACCCTCGATTGCATGCGTGATTGCTTTAAAGGAGTTTAAGTTTTTCATCTCAGTCCTGGTTCCAAATTTCTCGGTTCCAACTTCTCTGACAGACAAGTTGACATCCGCTCTCATAGAACCTTCCTGAAGTTTACAGTCTGACGCTCCCAGATACTGTATCAGCGTCCGCAGTTTTTCCAGATAAGCGATAACTTCTTCTGCGGAGCGCATATCCGGCTCCGATACAATCTCAACTAACGGAACACCACTTCGATTGTAATCTACCAATGAAGTGTCATCCCACTCATCATGCACTAACTTACCGGCATCCTCTTCCATATGCATCTCATGGATACGCACCTTCTTCTTCGTATCACCCACTTCAATCTCTACATAACCATTTCTCGCGATTGGAAGATACAGCTGTGAGATCTGATAGTTCTGCGGATTATCCGGATAGAAATAGTTCTTACGGTCAAATTTACATACTTTTGTAATATCACAATTCGTTGCAAGTCCGATTGCCATCGCATACTCCACAACCTGCTTATTCAATACCGGAAGTGAACCAGGCATACCTGTGCAGACCGGGCATGTGTGTGTATTTGGTGCTCCTCCAAATGCAGTGGAACATCCACAGAAAATTTTGGTCTTGGTCGCTAACTCTACATGGACCTCAAGTCCAATGACTGTCTCATATTGTTTTGCCATGACTATCTGTCCTCCTTTGCAAGTTCTGGTGCTTCATATACTTTCGTCTGTTCAAATGTATATGCGGTCTGAATGATTTTATTTTCTTCGAAACAATTTCCAATCAGCTGCATACCTACCGGAAGTCCTTTGGAATCCTTTCCTACCGGGATTGTGATTCCCGGAAGTCCTGCCAGGTTGACGGAAATCGTGTAAATATCTCCCAGATACATCTTGATCGGGTCACTTAAGCTCTTTCCAAGTTCCGGTGCCGTTGTCGGAGCCGCCGGAGCCACGATCACATCATATTTTTCAAACGCTTTATCAAATGCTTTCTTAATTAACGCTTTTGTTTTCAATGCTTTCAGATAATACGCATCATAATATCCGGAACTCAAAACAAATGAACCAAGCATAATTCTTCTCTTTACCTCCGGTCCGAAACCTTCGGAACGGGATTTTTTGTACATATTGTGAAGTCCTTCGTATTCCTCGGTACGATAACCGTATTTTACGCCATCGAATCTGGCAAGGTTGGAGCTTGCCTCAGCTGATGCAATGACATAATATGCAGGAATCGCATATTTTACAAGGCTTAAGTCGAATTCTTCTACAACTGCGCCTTTTTCTTCCAGAACTTTTACTGCCCGAAGAATATTTTCTTTTACCTCAGCATCCAGACCATCTCCAAAATAATCTTTTGGAATACCGATTCTCATGCCCTTCACATCATCTACCAGTGCAGATGTAAAATCATAACTGTCACGTCTGATTGATGTGCTGTCTTTCGGATCATAAGATGCAATGGTCTCCAGAACCGTTGCGCAGTCTGTCACATCTTTCGCAACAGGACCGATCTGATCCAGGGAAGAACCATAAGCGATCAGTCCGTAACGGGATACCGTTCCATATGTTGGTTTGATTCCGACTACGCCGCAGAAAGAACTTGGCTGACGGATGGACCCGCCTGTGTCAGATCCAAGTGCATATGGCGCTTCTTCTGCTGCCACCGCTGCACAGCTTCCCCCGGAAGATCCTCCCGGAACATGCTCTAAGTTCCATGGGTTCTTTGTCGGTCCGTAATAAGAAGTCTCGGTTGTACTTCCCATGGCAAATTCATCCATATTCGTCTTTCCCAGAATGACAGCTCCTGCTTCTTCCAGATTCTTTACTGCCTCTGCCGTGAACATCGGCCGGAAGTTTCCCAGGATCTTCGAACTGCAGGTTGTGAGCATTCCTTGCGTACACATGTTATCTTTGATTGCTACCGGCACACCTGCCAGTGGCCCTGTCAGTTTTCCGTCATCAATTAATTTCTGTACTTCTTCTGCACGTTTTAATGCGCCCTCTTTATCCAACGTCACAAAACTGTTTACATCTTTTTCTACTTTTTCAATCTGTGCAATGGAGGCTTTCACGGCTTCCA
>ERZ773103.718-NODE-718-length-37777-cov-127.239436_pt1 | contig 37777 bp, 39 predicted proteins | sample MGYA00511118_ERZ773103 | MGnify/ENA primary metagenome ERZ773103 (study PRJEB29015, sample SAMEA2737821) | human gut metagenome | biome: human gut; feature: human-associated habitat; material: faeces | place: China | collected 2012 ... | reverse complement strand
TTCTAATATATGAAGGAGCTTTTCTTACTCCGTTGTATTAATCACTATTTTATTTTTTCATAAGCTTCTATCATTTTTTCTTTCTGACAATTACTTAATTCAATTACCTTGTCCGTCAAAACAAGGTATGTTCTTTTTTTTTCATCTAATTTTCAGATAATATATCCTTTATTTTCAAGACAATAAATAGAAGAAGCCCTTTGAGAAAAGGATTTCTCCTCTCTCAAAGGGTTTGGCAAACTGGAAGTTGTTTATTAAACCTTTTTAACCTTAACCAACAACATCATAGGTCTACGCATTTCATTACACATTCCCGGCATACCCATCATATCTGCCGGAGGCATTGCTTCCTCAATAGCCTCAATTTGAAAACCACATTTTATAAGTGGATTCAATATCTGCGTTAATGTGTGGTGCTGTTTAATTACTCGTTGACCAAGAAAATTGGTTTCTCTTTCGCCTGTGTAATAGTAATTGTCGATTGGCCAATATTTAGGTTTCCCATTTTCATCATAAATCCAATCCTCATTAACACCTGCGGTGAAAGTCGGATGTTCAATATTGAATAGGAAATACCCACCTACTTTTAATGTGCAATACACCTTTTGATAAACATTAGCTAAATTTTCGATATAGTGCAGTACCAGGTTAGAAACAACTAGGTCATAAGTATTTTCAGGATAAATGTATTCTTCAACACCGCAAACTTTATACTTGATTTTGTCATCAGAGTTATCAGCTACTGCTTTTGCAATCATTTTTTGACTACTATCAATACCAAGAATTTCAGTAGCTCCCATTTGTGCGGCATATTTGCAATGCCAACCGTAACCACATCCTAAATCCAAAACTTTTTTTCCCTGTAATTTAGGGAATAACGGTTGCAACTGATGCCACTCTCCAGCAGCTTTCAGACCATCTTTGCTTCTTCCCATTTCCGCATATGCGGCAAAAAATTCACTATTTTCGTAAATATTTCTCATTGATAATTACCTCCACAACTACCGATTTATCTTTTTCTTTCTGAAAATGGGCAACTCCGATTGGAATTGCCCACTCATTGCACTAATTATGCGATTTTTTCTTGCTTGCACCGATTTCTGCATCAATTGATGTAAGTTTGATGTAAATCGCTGTTTTTTTAGTTTTTTATCAAATGAAGTACGTCCCGTCTATTTGGTAAAACGGTACATCTTTACATCATCTTAATAGAGCTTTGCACCTGCCGGAATGTGGTCATCTACCATCAGAAGATGAAGTTTTTCTTCGCCTTCTTCTTCATGAACGGCAGAAAGTAGCATACCACAAGAATCAATACCCATCATTGCTCTTGGTGGTAGGTTAGTAATAGCAATAAGTGTCTTGCCTACTAATTCTTCAGGTTCATAATAAGCGTGAATACCACTTAGGATTGTACGGTCAGTACCTGTACCGTCATCAAGAGTAAACTGTAGAAGTTTCTTTGACTTAGGAACTGCTGTACATTCCTTAACCTTTACTGCTCTAAAGTCAGACTTACTGAATGTATCAAAATCAACAAAATCCTTAAATAATGGTTCAACCTCTACCTTAGAGAAGTCAATCTTTTCTTCCTTAGGTTCAGCAACCGGCTTGTTAGCAGATTTTGATGCACCTACAGGCTTCATTGTTGGGAATGCAATAACATCACGAATTGTCTGTGAGTTAGTTAGTAGCATAACAAGTCTGTCAATGCCCATACCCATACCACCTGTTGGAGGCATACCGTATTCCATAGCAGTTAGGAAATCTTCATCAATCATATTAGCTTCTTCATCACCATTTTCACGAAGCATCATCTGATGTTCAAAACGACCTCTCTGGTCAATTGGGTCATTAAGCTCTGTATATGCGTTAGCAAGTTCGCCACCTGCTACGAAAATCTCAAATCTTTCTACTAGTAGTGGGTTATCTTTCTTTCTCTTTGTTAAAGGAGAAATTTCTACCGGATAGTCAATTACGAATGTAGGCTGAATTAGCTTATCTTCTACATATTCATCAAATGCTTCAGCAAGAACATTACCCCAAGTATCAGTTGGCTTAACTTCTAGCTTAAGTTCCTTAGCAACTTCCTTAGCCTTTTCTGTGTCGCCCATAAATTCACCAAAGTCAACGCCTGTCTGTTCTTTAACTGCATCAATCATTGTAATTCTCTTAAATGGAGCTTTTAGAGATATTTCATAATCACCGTATGTAATATCTTCTGTACCGTTAACAGCCATACAAGACTTGTTGATAAGTTCTTCGGTAATATCCATCATACCGTTGTAGTCTGTATATGCCTGATATAGTTCGATAGTAGTAAATTCAGGGTTATGTCTTGGGTCCATACCTTCGTTACGGAAAATTCTACCGATTTCATAAACTCTTTCCATACCACCGATGATAAGTCTCTTTAGAGGAATTTCTGTTGCAATTCTCATATACATATCAATGTCAAGTGTGTTATGGTGAGTTACGAATGGTCTTGCTGATGCACCACCCGGAATTGTGTTTAGTGTTGGAGTTTCAATTTCAACAAAGCCCTTGCTATCCATAATGTTACGGATAGTAGAAACAATTTTACCTCTCTTGATAAATGTTTCCTTAACTTCAGGATTCATAATTAGGTCAACTTCACGCTGACGGTATCTTAGGTCAACATCCTTTAAGCCATGATACTTTTCAGGTAGTGGAAGAAGTGACTTTGAAAGAAGCTTAACACCTGTTGCGTGAACAGAAACTTCGCCCATCTTTGTTTTGAAAACAAAGCCTGTACATTCCATAATATCGCCAATATCCCACTTTTTAAGACCTTTGTATGTTTCTTCGCCAAGGTCATCAAACTTTGCGAAAACCTGCATTTTGCCTGTACGGTCATATACATCCATAAACATAACCTTACCTTTGCCACGCTTAGACATAATTCTACCGGCAATTGTTACTGTCTGGTTTTCGTATTTTTCAAAGTTATCTGAAATATCTTTGTTTAGTGTATCTCTGGCTGAAGTATTGACCATATAAGGGTCGTTACCGGCAGCCTGTAGTTCTGCTAACTTGTCACGGCGAACCTTTAATAGGTCACCACCGTTGTTCTTGTTCTGGTTATTCTGTTCACCCATTTTTTATTTCCTTTCCATAATAAAAGGCAGTATCAAGAACTGCCCTTAATTATCAATTTAATCTTAGTTATCTTGAAATTTCCATTACCTTGTAAGCTACAACGCCACCTGGAGTTTCGATTTCTGCAACATCATCAATTGACTTGCCTAGAAGTCCCATACCAACAGGGCTTTCATCAGAAATCTGTAGCTTCTTAGGGTCACTTTCGTTTGAACCAACAATACGAATAGTCATTTCCATATCGTTAGCAAGATTTTTAATTTTTACTGTACTACCTAGATGTACTCTATCATTGCTGATTTCGCTTTCATCAATAATAACTGCATTTTTAAGGCTTGCTTCAATATCTGCAATTCTAGCTTCAAGAATAGCCTGTTCATTTTTTGCATCATCATATTCTGAGTTTTCAGAAAGGTCACCATATGAACGAGCAACCTTGATTTTTTCTGCGATTTCAGTTCTTTTTTCGCCTTTAAGGACTTCAAGTTCAGCCTCTAATTTTTTAAGGCCTTCTTCTGTAAGCATAACCTGCTTTGCCATTAAAAACACATCCTTTTTCAAATAAATATACTATTTTATTATATCATTAATAAGGATTATGTCAATCCCCTAAACCACTGCTTTAGCAAGATATTTTCCCATACTTTTCACTGTACAGGTACAATTTTCGTTATAAGTTGTTTTAGGGATAAGTTCAGCCATATAATGTTGCCTACCTTTTGAAAATAAAGCTGATGCAAAGTACAAACTGTCCATATCCTCAGGACGGTATTTTTCTAAATTTTCCGGAATTTCAACACTATATCCATAGTAGCATTGTGCATTCATATCAAAACAAGGTCTTTCACTTGTTAGCACAATAGCTTTACTGTTTAAATCAAGAATTTTTCTGATTTGAGTTGGAGCAATTACAAGGTCAGCATCTTTCATCCTTGAAAGTCGATCGGTATAAACTAAACTAACACCCATTTCATCCATCAATTTATCGGAAATTTCCTTGTACTTTTTCTTGTTAACTGTTACCACAATAAAATTGTCAGTTAACTTACAAAGTTCATTTAAAAAATATTTATTGTTTCCGTCAATATCGTAATATACAATTTTCAATTTCTCCGGATTTTCCATTGTTTTCAGTAGTGACAATGCAAAGTTATTAGTCATAATCTTTGCAAATGTACTGTCAACAAATCTTTGTAATCTGGAGTTTATTGGGAAAGAAATATTCTCACTGCACACTAAACACTTTGATTGATAACCTGCTCTGTTCTTTACAACTTTCCAATTAATTTTGTCGTTATAGCTTATGTAAACCATCTGACGGATAATAAGGTTTTTTTCTTCCCCATAATCTTCAAGTAACTTATCCTTTATAAATGGCTTTACTAATTTTTTCAATCCTTTTAGGTTTCTTTTTTCAATTCTAAATGTTGTTAACAAAGAAAATCCCCCTTTGCGCTATTTCTATAATAGTATGCAAAGAGGGAAAAATTATGCTTATTTTGTTGAACTAATTATTTTTTAATGAAGATTTTTTAATTAGCACATATGAACCGTCAGAAATTTTGAAACTCTTGTAGTCCTTACTGTATTTACCTTCATTATAGTCACTTTCCGGAACATAAAGAATGTTGTCATTATCAACACTTTTAACATATGTAGAGGATAAAGACTCTCTCAAAGTTTCTTCATCAATTGAACCCTTGTAGTTCTCTCTAACTGCTGAATCAACCTCATAAAGTTTTGTAAACATTCTTTGCTTTTCGTTTAAGTCAGTTACCTTTGAATTAAAGGTGTGCATTGCATAAACATAAGCACCGGAAAAAGCAATAGCAGAACAAATTGCTGCAATTGTAACAGTTAAACCTACCGGTACACCCTTTTTAACAGGTCGTCTTTCTCTTCTATTGCTCATAATCAGAACTCTGACATTGGGTCATATTTTGTACCGTTAATTCTGCATTCAAAGTGTAGATGAGGACCACTTGACCAACCTGTAGAGCCTACATAACCGATAACCTGACCCTTAGAAACATGAGAGCCTTGGCTAACAACTGCTCTTGTAAGGTGACCGTAGATTGTACATTTACCGTTACCATGGTCAATCCATACATAGTTGCCGTAGCCACCACCACAGCCACATGAACCGGACTTACCCCAGTTATGTGTACAAGAGTTATTGGAAACAACAACTGTACCTGAGTCAGCAGCAATTACTGTTGCACCCATAATGCTACCATCTGAAATATCAATAGCACCGTGACCATAAGTACCTCTGTCTTCACCAAATACTGATGAAAGTGCAGTATGTCCCGGTACAGGCCATGTGTAACCTGAACCTGATGGTGTTACAGGTGTATAACTGCCACCACCATTGCTACTGCCACCACTATTGTTGGAAGAACCATTGTGGTTTGAACCGCCATTAGAACCAATGCTTGGGTTATTCCGTCTAGCCTTTGCAGCAGCTTTCTTAGCCTGTTCTTCATAGTATGATTGGATTTGGTCATCAATACCATTCAAAGCACCGTTATTAGCCTTAATAGCAGCCTCTTGCTTTTTGTTACGAGTATAAAGAGTATTTAACACTTTACTGTTTTCATCAACAACAGACTGCAAGTCAGCTTGTTTAGCCTGTAGATTTTTCTTTTCTTTAACTTGTTTTGCCTTATCCTTTACTAAAGCAGCTTTTTCTGATTTAACAGTTTTCATATCTGTTTCAATATCAGAAATTAACTTTTCGTCAAAGTTACTTACATTTCTAACAAGTTCAACTTTATCAAGAAAATCACTAAAGTCCTTAGCACCTAGGATAATTTCCAGAGAACTAACATCACCGGACATATAAATAGTCTTAATTCTCTTTCTTAGAGTATTTGTTCTTGAACTAATATCGCTATTTAGTTTCTTGATTTTCTTTGTCTTAGCTGAAATTTGATTATTTAGTGTTGTAATTTTCTCTTGGCTTACAACAATTTCATCACTAACAGCATCAATTCTGTTAAGCAAAGTTTTCTGATACTTCTTTGTCTTAGCAATCTTACTGTTGTTTTTCTCTAATTCTTTCTCATATTGTTCTGACTTTTGCTTTAGTTCAGCCTGTCTTTGTTCAAGTTCAGAAATAGAGTCTTGAGCAACAACTGTGCTAGGCTGTACCTTTGCACCAATAGCAAATGTGCCACCAACTACAGTCAAAGCCAATATCGCCGAGATTATCTCTTTTTTCATTGCTATACTCCTTTCAGAGATAAAGTCAATTACCAACCAAGGATAATTGAACCTTCTTTCTTTAGGTACTTACCAATACTGATAAGACCACCTAAAATACCAACAAATACACCTGCAATAATAAATGCACCAAGGAATGGCCACATTACTGAGTTGAATGCTATTGCCTTAAATGGTACTACATACTGCAATGCTTCTATAATCAAATCATAAATCAGCATTAAGCCAAATGTTGAAATAACACCGGACAATGCACCAATAATAACACCTTCAACAAGGAACGGTATTCTAACAAATGTATCCGTTGCACCAACAGACTTCATAATACTGATTTCGTATCTTCTAGCATACATACTCATACGAATTGTATTAGAAATAATAAATAGTGAAATAATTACAAGTGCTAAAACAATTGCAACAGATAATATCTGTATAATTTTGTTTAGACTTGTTAATTTATCGGCAACATCAGTTTGAGATGATACAGTAGCAACCCCCTTAATATTTTGGATTTGCTTTACCGTACTCTCATATTTTGATAAGTCCTTAACAGTAACCTTATAAGCATCAGGAAGTGGATTACCGTCACCTTCCATTTCAGCAAAAACCTTGTCACCAAGAACATCCTTGTAATCCTTAATAGCTTCTTCCTTAGGGAAGAAAGAAACAGAAGTAATATTACTTAAGCCTTCCATTTGTTTTCCGGCATTAGTGATTTCTGCATCAGTTGCTTTATCTTCCATATAAACAGTTGTTTCGTTGCTGTCTCCAACTTTGTCAACAATTGTTTTAACATTCAAAGATGCCATAACAGCAGCACCTGTCAGTACAAGGCAAGATAAAAGAACACCAATGGAAGCAAGGCTCATCATTCTATTTGACCAGATATTTCTGATACCTTCTTTGATTAAATAACCTAAATTACTAAGCTTCATTTTTACATTTCCTTTTCTATTTTACCTTAGTGAATCAATAACAGAATCTACCTGAGCATCCTTTTCCTTTTTCTCCCTATCGGCAGCAATAATTCTCTTAATTTTTGCCGGGTCAAGAGTTACTGTATGGATTAGGTCCTCTCTATCATCTGTTTCAATTTCTTCAACAATCTTGTCAATGTTTTCAACAGCCTTTTCAACCTTAGTCTTTGGCTTTTCAGGTGTAGTCTGTTCTTTTGCCATCTTGTTTAACATTCTTAGCTTCTGAACAGGTAGTTCCTGTACTTCTTCAGGTGACTCTTGGTCAATCTTTAGAAGTGGGCTAAGTTCATCATCGGAAATTTCCTGATCATATGATGACATAAGTTCAATATCTTCAGCAGACTTACGCTCAAGCTTTGTATCGTGAATAATCTTACCCTTATGAATTTCAATTACTCTCTTTCCAAATTCCTTAACAAGGTCATGTTCATGGGTAACGATAATGATAGTTGTACCTTGCTTGTTGATTTCAGAAAGCAGGTCAATAATTTCATGCGACATTTCCGGATCAACATTACCTGTAGGTTCATCAGCAATGATAATCTCAGGGTTATTTACTAAGGCTCTTGCAAGTGAAACTCTCTGTTGTTCACCACCGGAAAGCTGGTTAGGCTTACTCTTAATCTTACTACCAAGACCAACTAGCTTTAGGATATAAGGAACACGAGTTTTGATTGTTTTGTTAGATGCACCAACACATCTCATAGCAAAAGCAACATTATCGTAAACTGTCATCTTCTCAATCAGACGGAAGTCCTGGAAAACAATACCCATCTTTCTTCTTAAGAAAGGAACTTTCCTTCTCTTAAGCTTACTCATTCTGATTCCATCAACAACAATTTCACCTTTTGTCAACTTTTCTTCAGCCATAATTAGCTTTAAGAACGTACTCTTACCGGCACCGGAAGAACCAACAATAAACACAAAGTCACCGTTGTTAATCTTTAGGTTGATATTATGCAACGCATGAGTACCTGAAGGGTAGTCCTTTGATACATTTTTAAATTCTATCATAAAAAAATCTCTCCAAAATGGTAACAAATGTTATTTACCAATGTGTACAAAACTCGCTCCACAAATGAATTTGAGAAGCGAGTCCTTATTAATTTTAGTATTTTGTAGGGTTAGCATCTAGGTATCTTCTTACCATTAATGCTACTTTAAAGACAATTGCATCTTCAAATTCTCTTAGGTCAAGGCCGGTTAACTTCTTGATTTTTTCAAGTCTGTAAACAAGTGTGTTTCTGTGAACAAATAGCTTTCTTGATGTTTCAGAAACATTTAGGTTGTTTTCAAAGAACTTCTGAATTGTGAACAAAGTTTCTTGGTCAAGACTGTCAATTGAGCCTTTCTTGAAAACTTCCTTTAGGAACATTTCACAAAGAGTAGTTGGTAGCTGATAAACAAGTCTTGCAATACCAAGGTTATCATAGCTGACAATAGTTCTTTCGTTATCAAATACCTTTCCAACTTCAAGGGCAACCTGTGCTTCTTTAAATGAATGAGCCAAATCCTTGATACCCATTACAATAGTACCGATACCAACTGTACAATGAGTATAGAATTCAGAAGAAAGTGTATCAACAATAGAACCTGCTAACTTCTCTAGGTCCTTTTCTTTAATACCCGGCTTTAGTTCCTTAACAAGAGCAATCTCAGTTTCGTTAATGTTAATGATAAAGTCCTTAGACTTATCCGGGAATAGATTTTGAAGAACATCATAAGCAGAAATATCTGTCTTGGATGTAATTCTGATTAACATAACAACTCTTGTAACTTCTGAGTTAAAGTGAAGTTCTCTTGCCTTTAGATAAATATCCCCAGGTAGGATATTATCTAGGATAACACTTTTGATAAAATTGCTTCTATCATACTTTTCATCATAATACTGCTTAATAGAATTCAGGGAAATAGCCAAAAGGCCCGCATATCTTTGGGCTGCCTCATCTGTACCGGAAACAAAGACTGCATACTCCGGTCTTTGATTTGCTCCAAATGATTTGTATGTATATCCGTTAATAACATAAGGAACAGTAGATGACAATGTTTCGGCATTTATACTTTCGTTTACTTCACCAATTCTGCCAAGTTCTGAACAAGCAATAACCACTGATGTTTCATCAACAATACCGATTGTTCTATCAATGGTATCTCTCATTTGGTGTATTACTCCTTGAAAGAGTCTATTTGACATATTATTTTCCTCCCTGATTATATGGTGATAATGACTAACGCTTTCGTTACAAGTCATATAATTATATTGTTCATCATATACATTTTACACAAAAACTCAGAAAATTGCAACATTTATTTTCAATTTTCAGGGAGAATTTTCACTAAAATCACAAATCGCCCTATTTTGTGGGTATATTCGTGATACATTTTTACCAATTTGTCCGTTTTAGTAATTTTTCTGTAATGATTTCTGTGTTATGCTTAACAAAGAAAATTTTTATTATAACAACAAACCCCCTCAAATGAGGGGGTTATAAATACCAATTTATCAGTTAGTGATAGTCTTTTCTGTTTCAGGATCAAATACATGAATCTTTTCAGTTTCAAATGCAATCTTGATCTTGTCACCAGGCTGAGCCTTTGAAGTTGGTTCAACTCTAGCGATAATTGGAATACCTTCAATGTTAACATATAGGTAAACTTCTGCACCCATAAGTTCTGTAACATCAACATTAGCTTCAAGAACACTTTCTGTTAGTCTTTCTAGGTGTTCAGCTTCGTCATGTACATGTTCAGGACGGATACCGATTCTAACAGCCTTACCAACATAAGCGTCCAGCTTGCCACCTTCGTTCTTGTTTGCAGGTAGTGGAATGCTATAACCTGCAAATTCAGCACAAATCTGGTTGCCCTTCTTAGCAAGAGTTGCATCAATAAAGTTCATCTGAGGTGAACCGATGAAACCTGCAACGAATTCGTTGCAAGGTAGATCATATAGATGCTGAGGTGTATCAACCTGCTGAATGAAACCGTCTTTCATAACAACGATTCTAGTACCCATTGTCATAGCTTCTGTCTGGTCATGAGTAACATAGATAAATGTTGTACCTAGTCTTTGATATAGCTTAGAAATTTCTGTACGCATCTGTGCACGAAGCTTTGCGTCCAAGTTAGATAGTGGTTCGTCAAGTAGGAATACCTTAGGGTCACGAACGATAGCACGACCAAGAGCAACTCTCTGTCTCTGACCACCTGATAGAGCCTTAGGCTTTCTGTCTAGGTACTGTTCAATACCAAGAATTCTTGCAGCTTCCTGAACTCTTTCCTTAATTTCTTCCTTTGGTGTCTTTCTTAGCTTTAGACCAAATGCCATATTATCATAAACTGTCATATGTGGATATAGAGCATAGTTCTGGAATACCATTGCAATATCTCTATCCTTTGGTGCTACGTCATTTGCTAGCATATCGCCGATGTAAAGTTCACCCTTACTGATGTCTTCTAGACCGGCAATCATTCTTAGTGTTGTTGACTTACCACAACCTGAAGGACCAACCAAAATAATAAATTCTTTGTCTTCGATTTCTAGGTTAAAATCTGTAACAGCAGTTACACCACCGTCATAGATTTTATAAACGTGTCTTAAAGATACATTTGCCATACTAACTATAACCTCCCTGTATAAATAAGCAAGGATTTTACCATTCCTCACCAATAGTTTCGTATATCATAATGTAGTATATCATTTTTTTGTTGATTTGGCTACTATATTTTTAACTAAATATTAACGCAAGATTTTAGGCAAAAAGCCACACATATAAAAAATGTTCATATTTTTTGTTTATAACTTACAAAAATATATTACGCTTCTCATCCTCTTGCATAAATCTACATTCACCCGGGGCTAAATCTTTGGGCAATTTTAGCATACCGATTTGCTCTCTGTGTAGTTCTTTTACTGTTAATCCCTGTGTTAAAAACATCTTTTTTACCTGATGATACTTACCTTCTCGTATAATTACCCTTGCAATATAGGGATTTTCCTTGTTTGGAAGTAATTTTGCCGATAGACAAAGTGTTCCGTCATAGAAAGAAATACCCTTCCTGAAGTTCTCTACCATTTCATCTGTAACTTCACCGTCAAGGGTTGCTTTGTACACCTTTTCAACATGCTTTTTTGGGGACAACATTCTATGGGCAAAGTCACCGTCATCAGTAATAATCAACATACCTGTAGTATCTTTATCAAGTCTTCCTGCCGGAAAAAGATTTTTCCTTTTCATTTCCTTTGGCACAAGGTCAACAACAGTTTCTGCATTTTTATCATTACTGGCAGAGATATAACCCTTAGGCTTGTTCATTATAATATACACATATTCTTGATAAGAAATATCTTTGCCATCTACAGTAACCTTATTTACATTAGGGTCAAGTTTAGTTTCAGGCTTTTTTATAATTTCACCATCAATTTTTACTAGTCCTTTTCTAACTAATTTTTGTGCTTCTTTTCTTGTGCAAATGTTTTGTGACACAAGGAATTTATCAATTCTCATTTTACTCCTTTAGCAAAGATACAAAGTCACTTCCATAAAGTTCCTTAGACTTGTGACAGCCTACCACCTTACCTTTATAAGTGAGTATAGAAACAAAGTAGTTGTCCTTTCCTTTATAAACATAACGCTTAGTGGTTTTCCCCTTAAAGTTATTTAGGTCAAGCCCCATAGTCTTTTGTATCTTATTATATTTTTCATATGTAGAGTTGAAGTTTTCCGGTATTCTCACATTATCAATAGTAACAGGTTGTCCGGTAACATTAAAGTAAGACAAGAAAGTTTTTTTATCATTACTTGTTGAAAAGCTGAGAGAATACTCACCTATTTCTTTACAATATGCACTTTTAGGTGTGTTGTCACAAGACACAAACACTACTGCCAAAATCAGTATCAGCCCAAAAGCACACATAAATAAAAATTTCTTTTTGTTATTAATCTTTGTTTTTACTGTTAGTACAAACATTTTATCAGTCCTTCCGTATTCCATATAAAATACATATGCAAGGACTTGCTATAAAATGTTATAGTAAATAATTTTTTAAATCTTCCGTAGTTTCTGCAAATACAGTAGCACCTTCATTTTCCATTGACTCTTTGTCACCATAGCCATAAAGTACACCAACAAAGTCAACATTACAAAGCCTAGCACCTTTTGCATCAAAATAAGTATCCCCTACCATAGCGATTTTACTGTTAAAATCTTTTCCCAATCTATCTACTGCATAAGGGATAATATCCTTTTTATCTTTCCTACTACCATCGGCTAAAGAGCCACATACTGCATCAAAGCATTCTGTTAAACCTAAGTTCTCAACAATTTCTTCTGCAAATTTTTCATACTTAGAGGTGGCAACTGCAACCTTAACACCGGTTGATTTAATTTCCAATAAAGTTTCTTTTATGCCCTTATATGGCTTATTCATCAGCTTACCCTCAGTATCATAATAATGACGATAAACCTCAACTGCATCTTCGGCAGGTTTTCCACTAAGATGACATAAATTTGTGAAAGTATCAAGTAGTGGTGGACCTATATACAACTTATAATTGCTTGTATCAAATGTATCACAACCGATTTGCTCTATAGTTTTTTCAAGACTATAACGAATACCTGTCGCACTTTCAGAAATTGTACCGTCTAAGTCAAACAAAATAATATCATACTTACTCAAACTTTTCATCTGCCTTTTTCTGGAACTTTTCACTTTTTACAGATACTCTGTTGTGAGTACCGTTTGCAATCATACCGGCATTATCATAAGCAGTAACCTCAAACTTAAATGATCTGCCGTCATTGCTGATTAGCTTACTTTCCACTTTAATCTTTGCACCGATTGGTGAAGGACTGATGTGCTGAATTTCTACCATTGTGCCAACAGTAGTTAAACCCTCATCAAGAAAAGTATCGGCAAGTTTTGTTGATGCCTCCTCCATAAGTGCAACAACAATTGGTGTAGCTAATACTCTTAGGCTACCTGAACCAACATTTACTGCCAACATATCCTCTGTTACAACTTTTTCTATTACAAAATTATCCATAATTAAACCTCCAATTAATGATTATCATTGTATAATTAGAATTTCTATGGTATAATAATACATCATCTGATAAATTAATTCAATACAATATAAAAGGAGAAAAACAATGAAATTAGGAATTGTAGGCTTACCTAATGTAGGTAAAAGTACACTTTTCAATGCTATCACTAACGCAGGAGCACAGAGCGCAAACTATCCGTTCTGTACTATTGAACCAAATGTTGGTGTTGTAGCAGTACCTGATAAGCGTATTGACAAACTGGCAGAAATGTATAATCCGGATAAAATCACACCGGCAACAATTGAATTTGTTGATATTGCCGGTCTGGTAAAAGGTGCATCAAAGGGTGAAGGTCTTGGCAACAAGTTCCTTTCCAATATTCGTGAATGTGACGCTATTGTTCATGTTGTAAGATGTTTTGAAAATGATGACATTATCCATGTTGAGGGTTCAGTTGACCCTGCGAGAGATATTGAAACAATTGACATTGAGCTTATCCTTTCTGATGTAGAAATGGTAACAAGAAAGATTGATAGACTTAAAAAGGCACTTAAAGGTGACAAAAGCCTACAACCACAGATTGACTTCTTCGAAGAAGTTCTTGACACACTAAACAAAGGTAAAAGTGCTAGAACTGTCGAAACAACAGAAGAACAGGAAGAATGGCTAAAGGAAGTTGCTTTACTTACAACAAAGCCAATTATCTATGCTGCAAATATGAGTGAAGATGACTTTACCAACGGTATTCAGGACAACAAAATGCTAAAGACAGTTAGAGATATTGCAAGTGAAGAACACGCAGCAGTACTACCAATCTGTGCACAGATTGAAATGGATATTGTTGATATGGACAAGGAAGAAAAGGAACTTTTCCTTTCTGACCTAGGTCTTGAAGAAAGTGGTCTTGACAGACTTATCAAGGAATGTTACTCACTACTTGGACTAATCTCTTACCTAACTGCCGGTAAACCTGAAGTTAGAGCTTGGACAATCACTAAGGGTACAAAAGCTCCTCAAGCTGCCGGTAAAATCCACACAGACTTTGAAAGAGGTTTCATCAGAGCAGAAGTTGTTTCTTATGATGACCTTATCGCAAACGGTGGTATGACTGCTTGTAAAGAAAAAGGTCTTGTTCGTTCAGAAGGTAAGGACTATGTTATGAAAGACGGCGATGTAGTTCTATTTAGATTTAATGTTTAATTTTTAATTTTTTAGTTTTGATTGCACTAATCTAAAAATTGCATTTTATTAAACATAAAAGTTCTACTTGATTTGAACATAAACTAAAATTTCATATTATATAGCAAACCGGCTACCAAATTAATGGTAGCCGGTTTTTTTATTCTAATATTTCATACTTAATATTATATTTTTGGGCGTATTTCTCAGCATAACTATCCTTTTGAGTTACAATAGTAACACCAATTAATCCTTTAAAAATATTTTCTTCTTTTTTAACCATCTTTGTACTATTACCTACAAAATCAAGAGTTTCTTCTCCTATTATATTTACAGAAGAAGGAATGTATATTTTCTTTAAATTAGGTGAACATTCTGCCAAAGAATCTCCATGTACTATAACATCTTTTATACCTTTATCAATATACATTTTCTGTAAACTATCTCGTTTGGTTATGTGAATTTGTTGACTATTTTTCTTATAGTATATTGTCATTAAAGAGTTCATTCTACTGTTATCAGAATAATCACATTCTTTATTAGGCAATCTAAATTGTTGTAATGAATTAAAATATCCATTTAAATTTAAATATACAACACTATCCGGAATATATAAAGATGTTAAATTAGCATAACTGTTCACTAACTCACCATCTACTTTATAAGGACTATTCAAAGAAACTGACTTAACTTTATAACCTTTTATTTTTTCAGGTATTTTTATAATATCACTATTGCCCTTATATCCCTCAATAGAAACATATGTATCAATACTATTCAATTCTTTTTTAGATCTCTCATTTATTCCACAGAAATTGTCAAAAATTTTCTTATTTTTGCTTTTATTTACTAAATGATAATCAAAATCACTTTCAGGAGTATATTCAATATCACGCCAATAATTATCTTCAGATTGGATATACTCATTTAATACATCATCAAAACTCTGTTTCTTAGTTTTAATATTTTCACTAACATTGGTATTCTTGGAATAGTCTTTCTTCGAACTATTTTCTTTGTTTATTTTATCTTCAATATTACATGAAGATAAAATAAATAATGTTATCATTATAAGTAAAAAACTTAGAACTTCTTTCATATTATTCATCATTCCCTATTATAAGTATTATGATGAATAACTAATACATCACCATCTAAATAATAGCTATCAACATCATCTTTTGCCTTTTCTATAGAATCAACTACTTTAACATTGTATTTTTCATTCCATTCATCATAGAAAACAAGATTGTCATCACCTAACACCTTATATTTAACTAAATCATACGTTAATTCATAAGGCATATTATCACAAGTACCATCATCATTAAAATATATTTTTTCACCATCACTCTCAGACACCCATACTCCTACTATGGTCTTTTTGCCACAACCGGTAATAGTGAACATAGAAAATAACAATACACCAACCATCAAAATTGACAGAACTATTCTACTATCTTTTCTTTTTTTCATTGTTTTTCCTCCTAAAACTTTCATTCAATACAACATATGTTGTATTTTTAAGTATATAATACATCATTCGTTGTATTATGTCAATAATAAATCTATTATTGACAGGAGAATTTTTATGCCATATTACAGAAGATTGAGAGATTTAAGAGAGGACAACGACCTTACACAAAGTCAGCTTGTAGAAAAATTAGGTATGCACAAAACAACCTACACAAACTATGAACAAGGCAAAAGAGATTTGCCACTTTCCTTTGCTATTACTATTGCTAAGTTCTACAATGTTTCACTTGATTATATTGCAGGGCTGACAAATGAGTGCAGAAAACTTAACGAAAATTTATAATATTGGCAATTGGGCATATTTTTAGATTTTATCATTATAAACCAAATTGGTTTATGTGTCAATATACCATTTTGGTTTGTGTATAATAAATACTAAAGTATTTTTAGTATTTATGGGGCAAATATTATGTACAAAAGAATTAGGGAATTAAGGGAAGATAATGACCTACTGCAAAAGAATTTAGCTGAATATCTAAACTGTTCTCAGGTGGCTTATTCTCGTTATGAACTAGGCACAAGGGATATTCCAACAGAAGTGCTGATTGCTCTTTCAAAATTTTATAATGTTTCTACCGACTATATTCTTGGTTTAAAAGATAACAAAAATTAAGCTGTAGCTTTTGTGAAATCACATTAAGTTACAGCTTTTTCTTTTAATCATTTGTATCAATGTCAAAGGTAACATCAAGTAGGTATTTTGACTTACCTTTATTAATTGAATGTAAGATATAATCTTTTATTTGATTGCCCTGGCTCATCATATCTTCCGGTAAAACTAAATCAAATACAAGAAGTGTGCCACTACTGCAATTAGCAATTCTAAAATCATGGATTGAAAGCCTACTGTCCTTTGACTTTAAGCACTCCATAATTTTCAGTTGCAACTTTTCAGCTTTTAAGTCATCGGTAACAATAGGGTCATAGTGTACAACCATATGAATACCAAATTTCTTTAGGCATTGTCTTTCTATTCTGTCTATTGTATCGTGGCAATTCATAGGGTCTTCATCCTTATCCACTTCAACATGTATAGTTGCATATCTTTTTGCAGGACCATAATCGTGAATCATTAAGTCGTGACAACCTAACACCTTGTCATATGAATTAACGAAATCAATAATTTCTTTCCTAAATTCAGGAGTAGCCTCTTCACCTAACAATGGTGAGATTGTTTGTCTAATAAGTCCTATTCCATTATACAAAATAAACAGTGACACCAAAGCACCCATAATTCCATCTATCTGCCACTTTGTCAGTAATTCCACAACCATTGCAATAAGTACACAAGTAGTTGTTAACACATCATTTCTACTGTCGGCACTTGTTGCAAGTAATGTTGTTGAGTGAATTTCTTTACCTTTCTTTCTATAGAAAAATGTCATCCACAATTTTACTAAAATAGATGCCACCAGTACAATTATTGTAGCAATAGAAAATTTTACAGGTGTTGGTGAAATTATTTTTTCTACAGAACTTTTTGCAAGTTCAAAGCCAATAACAAAAATCATTACTGCTACAGTTAAACTTGCTAAGTATTCAAACCTTGCATGACCAAATGGGTGTTTCTTATCAGCCGGTTTTTCTGCTAACTTAAAGCCCAGTAAAGTGACAATTGAACTTGCTGCATCAGAAAGGTTGTTGACACTATCTGCAATAATTGACATTGAAGAAACAAGTGTACCTACAACAAACTTACCACCGGCTAAAGCAATGTTACAGATTATTCCCACTATACCGGCTAACTTGCCTACCTTTGCTCTGTTTCTTTCCTCAGTACTTTCCATAAAATCATCTCATTTCAATATATAATAAAAAAGTGGGGCAGTAAAAACTGTCCCACAGAAAATTCTGTTGCCCTTTGGCCCGGTTGTATAAACAACTTGCTAGTTTATAATACATTATATGCTTAAATAGTAAAGTGATTATAACATTAATTATATAAAATTTCAAGAAAAAAGACCGATAAAAATCGGTCTTTTCTTCAAAGGGATTGATGAATATTTAACTACCAAGGTAGAATAACGATTATTTCATATAGCCTGATTTTCTAAGTGCTATTTTTAGTAAAGGGCCAACCACACCGGCAATAACACACTTGATTGCGTCAAATGGTATGAATGGAATTACACAAGCTGCCAAAGAAGCATTTAAGTCATACTTTGTAATAGCCATAAACTGAATTGTACCACAAGCGTAACAAATTACAACACCAACTGCACAAGCTAAAATACTAACAATAATTTCAAGTGCTTTATTCTTGGTTGGAATTTTACAAATCAAACCAACAACAACTACAACAATTAGGTAAGACCAAACATAACCACCGGTAATATTAGCATATGTAGATAGGCCTGTCTGTCCACCACTAAACAGTGGTAAGAATAAACCTAATAGTAAGTAAACAACAACAGAGATTAGACCTTTTACAGGACCAAGTACTACTGCTGTAAATACTACTGCCAAAATACCAAGTGAAACCGGTACCATACCAATTGGAATAGTGATGATTGAAAAGATACAACAGATAGCAGCAAATAATGCACACACTACCATATCAAATATTTTATTGTTCTTCATAAAAAATACCCCCTGTGTATATCACAAGGAGTATTATAACTCATAATTATAATATTGTCAACCTTAATATTGATTATTGTTAACAATTGTTAACCTATGGGTAATTGTCAACCTAATTATAGAATTGTTCCACCACCAAGAACAACATCACCATCATAAAGTACAACTGCCTGTCCTTTGCAAATTGCTCTTTGGCTTTCATCAAAGGTAACCTTAACTTTACCGTCTTCCATTACCTTTGCAGTAGCAGGTTGTTCCTTTTGATTGTAACGGATTCTAGCCTTACATCGGATTTCTTCCTTTGGTTCTTCAATAGATAACCAGTTAAAATCGTTTGCATAAAGCTCCTTAGAGAACAGTTCATCATTTAGGCAAAGTACAACTTTGTTATCCTTAAGATCCTTTTCCTTAACATACATAGGGCAAGGCAAAGCAAGACCTAAGCCTTTTCTCTGACCGATAGTATAACGGATAATACCCTTATGCTTACCCAGAACATTACCACTTGTATCTACAAAGTCGCCCTCAGGATACTTTTTGCCTGTATAGTCCTCAATAAATGCAGCATAGTCACCATTTGGCACAAAGCAAATATCCTGACTATCCTTTTTATCAGCATTGATAAAGCCATTTTCTTCTGCGATTTTACGAGTTTCACTTTTTTCCATTTCACCTAGTGGAAACTGAACATGAGCAAGTTGTTCCTGAGTCATATTGTAAAGAACATAACTTTGGTCCTTAGAAAGGTCAACTGCTTTCTTTAGGATATATCTGTCACCTTTCTTCTCAATTCTTGCATAGTGACCTGTAACAACATAGTCATACTGTAACTCTTTCATACGGTGCATTAGCTTGTCAAACTTTAAGTATCTGTTGCAACGGATACAAGGGTTTGGAGTACCACCGTTTTCATAAGTATGAATAAAATCATCTATTATTTTTTCTTTAAAATCAGCCTTGAAGTTGAAAACATAATAAAGTGCACCTAGCTTATAGCAAACACTTCTTGCATCTTCAATATCAGAAAGTGAACAACAAGTTCTCTCTGTATCAATGCCGATGTCATCGTTATCATAAAGTTTCATTGTAACACCAATGATATGATAACCTTTTTCTTTCATAATAAAAGCTGCGACGCTGGAATCAACGCCGCCACTCATTGCAATTATAGCCTTTTTCATTAGCCTAACCTTATCATTTCATCAATACATTTTTTAGCCTGTAAACGCTTTTCTTCATCCATTGTGATTTCATCACCAAATGTACCCTTTAAGCAACCATAAACATCCATTAGCGTAGTTGCTTTCATATTAGGACAGATTAAGTCTTTTGACATTGGGTAGAACTGCTTATCAGGACAAGCATACTGTAACTCTTCAGCAATAGAAATTTCTGTACCGATAATAAATTCCTTGTCCTCACTCTGCTTAGCAAAATTAACAATACCGGAAGTTGAACCAACATAATCAGCATGTTGTACAACATCAGGCTGACATTCAGGATGAACAAGCACCTTTGCATTTGGGTGTTTCTCCATAGCCTCAAGTAGCTTACTTTCAGAAATCTTTGCGTGAGTTGGGCAACCACCATGAAGAAGTTTAAATTCCTTTTCAGGTACTTGCTTTGCAACATAAGAACCTAGATTACAGTCAGGAATAAACAAAATCTTGTCAGCATCTAACTTCTTACAAATCTCGACAGCTGAAGATGATGTAACACATACATCACATATAGTTTTTAAACTTGCAGTGGTATTTATGTATGCTACTACTGCATAGTCAGGATACTGTTCCTTTACAAGGGAAATAGTTTTCTTATCCATCTGTTCTGCCATTGGACAACCGGCATCAGGGTTGCTTAGGATAACTTTCTTTTCAGGAGCAAGAATCTTTACTGTTTCTGCCATAAAACGAACACCACACATAATAACTGTTTTCTGTGGTACTTTAGCTGATTTTACTGCAAGTGCATAACTGTCACCTGTAAAATCGGCAATTTCCTTAATCTCCTGAGCCATATATGAGTGTGCAAGAATACACACATCATTTTCTTCTTTTAATTTTAAAATCTGCTTTTGAATGTCTTTAATCATAAATTCAAATCCTATCATTTTGGTGTGGATAGATTATATCAAATCCACACCATAAAGTCAAATTTAGTTGATTATTCAGGTTGTTTGTCAGCCATTAGTCTAACCATAACAGCCTTTTGAGCATGAAGTCTGTTTTCTGCTTCTTCAAAGATTTCATCAGCATGAGCCTCAAAAACATCAGCAGTAATTTCTTCACCTCTATGAGCAGGTAGGCAGTGTAGAACCATACAATCCTTGTTTGTCTTTTCCATTAGTTCAGCATTAATCTGAATACCGGCAAATGCTTTTTCACGAATAGCCTTTTCTTCTTCCTGACCCATTGATGCCCATACATCAGTATATACAACATCAGCATTTTCAGCAGCCTTTAGAGGGTCTGTTGTCATTTCAAACATACCAGGGTAATTGTCTGCAAAGTCAAGAATGTTCTTTGGAGGTTCATAACCCTTAGGACAAGCAATAGCAACGCTCATACCACACTTTAAGCAACCAACAATAAGTGAGTTAGCCATATTGTTACCGTCACCGATAAATGCTAACTTAAGACCCTTTAGCTTACCCTTAAATTCACGAATTGTCATAAGGTCAGCAAGTACCTGACATGGGTGGCAATAGTCTGTTAGACCGTTGATAACAGGGATTGAACCGTATTCAGCAAGTGCATCAACTTCTGCCTGAGCAAATGTACGAATCATAATACCGTCTAGCATTCTTGAAAGAACTCTTGCAGTATCTTCTACAGGTTCACCTCTGCCAATCTGTAAATCATTTGATGACAAGAATAGTGGGTGGCCACCTAGCTGATACATACCTGTTTCAAAAGAAACTCTTGTTCTTGTTGATGACTTTTCAAAAATCATACCAAGTGTTTTACCCTTTAGGTGATGATGTTCAATACCATGCTTTAGTTCATACTTTAGCTGATCAGCAAGGTTAAGAATATCCTTAATTTCTTCTGTTGATAGACTTTCAAGTGTTAATAAATGCTTCATCCTTTATTCCTCCATTACCTTCTTTAGTATAGCAAGTGCTTCATCAATTTCTTCATACTTAATATTTAGTGGTGGCAACATTCTTAGTAATGTTTTTGCAGTGATTACAAGAAGACCGTTTTCTGTACATTTCTTTGCAATATCACCTGCATTACCCTCAACTTCAATACCAATCATTAAGCCTTGTTGACGAACTGACTTAACACCTTTGATTTTTTCTAGTTTTTCTTTAAAGTAAGTACCCTTCTTATTTACTTCTTCAATAAATTCAGGAGTGTTTACTGTATCAATAATATAGTTAGCACCGGCACAAACAACAGGGTTACTGCCAAATGTTGTACCGTGAGTTGATGGACCCATAACATTCTTTAGCTTGTCGTTAACCATACAAATGCCAATAGGAAGTCCACCACCAAGACCTTTTGCAGAAGTTACAACATCAGGTTTAATGCCACTGTGCATATAACCATAAAGTTTACCTGTACGGCAAACACCTGTCTGTACTTCATCAACAATAAGCAAAATGTCCTTTTCATCACAAATCTTTCTTACCTGTTGTAAATATTCAGAGTCAAGGATATTTACGCCACCCTCACCCTGAACTGTTTCTAGCATAACAGCACAAGTTTTGTCTGTGATTGTATCTTTTAGACTTTCAATATCATTAGCAATAGCATTATCAAAGCCATCTACAAATGGGAAGAAGTAGTTATGGAAAACATCCTGACCTGTTGCAGACAATGTTGCAATAGTTCTGCCATGGAAACTGTTTACCAAAGTAATAATATGGTCCCTACCTCTACCGTACTTATCAAATGAATATTTTCTTGCAACCTTAATTGCACATTCATTTGCTTCAGCACCACTGTTGCCGAAGAATACCTTTGAAAGACCTGTTGCCTTAGTTAGCTTTTCAGCAAGAACACCGGCAACCTTATTGTAGTAATAGTTACTAATGTGCTGAATTGTACCGGCTTGTTCACTAACTGCCTTTACCCAACCGTCATCACAGTAACCAAGACAGTTTACACCGATACCGGAAGAAACATCAATATATTTCTTACCGTTATCGTCATAAGCATACACACCTTTACCTTTAGTTAGACAAACATCATATCTGCCGTATGTATGCATAATATTTTCATTATCTAATTCTTTAATCTTTTTATTATCCATTGTAATCAATCCTATCAATCAAATGAGAATACATCAATGTCATCCCTCTTTGTAAAGCCCATTGCTTTCCAAAAAGGCTGACCTAGCTGATTGTTTTTGTAACAGAAAATGTGAGTTTTCTTAATACCGGCTTGTTTTATTCTTTTGTCAGCCTCAGTAGCAAGACTTCTGCCAACACCCATTCTACGGTAATCAGGGCTAACTGCCATATGATGAATAAAACCTCTTCTGCCGTCATGACCTGCAAGTACAGTAGCAATAATCTTACCGTCAACTATACCAACAAGCGACATACCCTTGTTGTGTTCAAGGTACTTTGCAATATTTTCTCTACTATCGGCATCAGACAAAGCTCTCTTTGTTGTTACTTGCCAAAGAGCAAAAATCTCATCATAGTCTTCAATTGTCATTTCTCTAATCTGTAAATTATCCATATATATTTCCTTATTAATAGAACATTGTACCGATACCTTCATCGGAGAACAATTCAATAAGAATAGAATGTTCAATTCTACCGTCAATAATATGCGCTCTTGATACACCTTGACGAACTGCCTCAACACAACAATCAATCTTAGGTATCATACCACCACTGATGATGCCCTCTCTCTTTAGCTGACTGACTTCACTTACATTTACTACAGAGATAAGTGAATTTTCATCATCTTTATCTTGAAGTAGTCCTCTAATATCAGTCATAAGAATAAGTTTCTTAGCACCAATCTTTGATGCAATATGGGCAGCAGCAATATCAGCATTAATGTTATACACATTACCCTTATAGTCACCGGCTACAGTTGCAATAATAGGTACATAGCCATCACTGATAGCATCGTTAATAACTTCACTGTTTACTTCTGTGATTTCGCCAACATAACCTAGGTCATCACCTGTAACCATCTTTTCAGCCATAAGCATATTGCTGTCAAGACCACAAAGACCAATAGCCTTACCACCTGCATGGTTAAGGTGCTGAGTTAAGCTTTTGTTTACCTTACCGGCTAGAACTTGCTGAACAATATCCATTGTTTCTTTATCGGTAACACGCATACCGTTAATGAATTTACTTTCAATGCCAACTCGTTTTAGCATTGAAGAAATTTCAGGACCACCACCATGTACAAGAACAACATTTACACCAACAAGTTGCATTAGTACAATGTCACTCATAACAGCAGCCTTTAAATCTTCGTTAAGCATTGCATTGCCACCGTATTTTACAACAATTGTTTCACCGGCATATTTCTGAATATATGGCATTGCTTGTGTAAGCACTTTTGCTGTTAAACTACTATCCATTTCTCAAACTTCTTTCTCTATCTTATTTTTCTAAAACAATCATCTTCCCATAATAACGGATTGCTTTTTATATCAAAATTATAATTATCAGGTTCTATAGTCACCGTTGATTTTTACATAATCATATGTTAAGTCGCAACCATAAGCTTCGGCAAAGCCTTCACCGTCATTAAGTTCAATGTTGATAATAACAGTATCGCAAGAAAGGACTTCCTTTGCTTCATCTTCATCAAAGCCAACACCGGCACCGTCCTCACAAACAAGAACCTCGCCACCTTCACTTTTGAAAGTAACTTTAACCTTGCTAATGTCAACATCCATACCACTATAGCCGATAGCACATAGCACTCTGCCCCAGTTAGCATCAGCACCAAACATAGCAGTCTTTACAAGTGAAGAACCGATAACTGTCTTTGCAACACCTACTGCATCTTTCTTTGTTTTAGCTCCACTAACATCACAGATAAGTAACTTTGTTGCACCCTCACCGTCTTTAGCAAGTTGCTTTGCAAGTGACTTGAAAGCCTCTGTTAAACCGGCAACAAATGTCTTATAATCTTCATTCTTAGTTGTGATTTCCTTATTACCAGCTTTACCACTGGCCATAATAGCAAGTGTATCGTTAGTAGAAGTATCACCGTCAACAGAAACCATATTGTAGCTGTCCTCTACTGCTTCCTTAAGTGCTTCTTCCAACATTTTTGAGCTGATAGCACAGTCAGTTGTAACGAAAGAAAGCATTGTACCCATATTAATATGAATCATACCACTGCCCTTAGCAATACCACCAACAGTAACAGTTTTGCCGTCAATATTCATTTCCATTGCCATTTCTTTCTTAACTGTATCTGTTGTCATAATTGCTTCGGCACAGTCAGAACCATTTTCGCTACTCATCATTTTCTTCATTAGGTAAAGTTTCTGTTCAAATGGTTCAAGTGGTAGTGGCACACCGATAACACCTGTTGATGCAACAATAACATCATCTTCGGCAATATTAAGTGTTGATGCACAAAGTTTGCAAACATCTGATGCTTTCTTATAACCATCAGCGTTACAAGTATTTGCATTACCACTGTTAGCAACAATAGCCTGTGCTTTGCCGTTTTTCAAATGTTCCTGAGTTACTAGGATAGCATCTGACTTTACAAGGTTTTTTGTATAAACAGCAGCAGCATTACACAAAGTGTCGCACTTTACCATCATAATATCTTTCTTAGTTGTGTTACCCTCTTTGATACCACCACAGATAGCTGCACCGGTAAAGCCTTGAGGAGTTGTGATAGTTCCATCAATAAATCTAAAATCCATAAATATACCTCATTTTTTATTTATTATTACGCCTTGTAAAGAAGTATTTGTAAATATTAGAATGCAGGAGGAACGATTTCCAAACCTGTCTTTTCGTCTAAACCAAAAATAATATTCATATTCTGAATTGCTTGACCGGCAGCACCCTTAACCATATTATCAATGGCAGCTACTGCAACAAGCAAGTTTGCTCTCTTGTCTAGGTGAAGAGAAATATCACAGAAATTGCTGTACTTAACATTGTGAATATCAGCTACTTGACCATCATCAAGAAGTCTGATAAAGTATTCACCCTTGTAGAAATCTTGATAAATCTTTCTTAGTTCTTCCATTGTAACATCCTTCTTTAAAGGAGCATAACAAGTAGCAAGGATACCTCTGTTTACAGGTAACAAATGTGGAACGAAAGTAATAGTTACCTTTTCATCAGCAAAAGAAGTAAGTGTCTGTTCAATTTCAGGTGTATGACGGTGACAAGCAACCTTATAAGGATGGAAACCTTCGTTTAGTTCAGGATAGTGGTTACCCTGAGAAAGTGAACGACCTGCACCGGTAACACCACTTTTACAGTCACAGATAATACCTTTAGTGTCAATAACACCTGCATTAAGTGCAGGAACAAGAGCAAGTGGTGAGCAAGTTGTATAACAACCCGGATTTGCAATAATCTTAGCGCCCTTAATCTTGTCACGATAAAATTCAGGTAAACCGTAAACTGCCATATCGTGAAGTTCCTTGTGTACATATTCACCTTTGTACCATTCTTTGTATTCTTCTTCACTCTTTAGTCTAAAGTCAGCACCTAGGTCAATAAACACCTTGTCATTGTCATAACATTTCTTTGCTAGTTCCTGGCTTAAACCATGTGGTAAAGCAGCAAAGATAACTTCTGCTTTTTCTACAACATCATCTGCATTTTCGCAAATCATATCGTTTATATTTACATAACTTCTATATACATCACTAATTTTCTGACCCTCAAAGCTAACTGAGCTAATAGCCACAATTTCAGCCTGTGGGTGAGTTGTAATAAGGCGAACAAGTTCTGCACCGGCATAGCCTGTTGCACCAATAATTCCTACCTTAATCATAAATTAATCCTCAATCTTCTTTAGCATATCTTCTGCTTGTTTCATAACATTCTGTGGAGCAGGACCACCAAAGGATGTTCTGTCTGCAACACATTTCTCTAGGTTGATAGCTTCATAAACACCATCATCAAAAGCAGAATGTACTTTCTTGTATTCTTCCATAGGTAAATTTTCAAGGTCAGTACCAAGGTCAATACATCTTGCAACCAAAGCACCTGTAGCCTTGTAAGCATCTCTAAATGGGATACCTTTCTTAGTTAGATAATCGGCACAATCGGTAGCATTTATAAATCCACCGGCTGCTGCACTTCTCATTTTATTCTTTAACACTGTCATAGTGTCTAGCATTGGAGTAAAGGAAATTAGGCACATTTTTACAGAATCAACTGCATCAAAAATAGCCTCTTTATCTTCTTGCATATCCTTGTTGTAAGCTAATGCAATGCCCTTCATAGCAGTAAGCAGTCCCATTGTATCACCAAATACACGACCACTTTTACCTCTGACAAGTTCTGCAATATCAGGGTTCTTCTTCTGTGGCATAATTGATGAACCTGTAGAGAAAGCATCATCAAGTTCCACAAACTTAAATTCCCAGCTACACCACATAATCATTTCTTCGGAAAATCTTGATAGGTGTACCATAATAATTGACAAGTCACTTGCAATTTCCAAGCAATAATCTCTGTCGGAAACACCGTCAAGTGAATTGTTTGTTGGAGCATCAAAACCTAAAAGTTCTGATGTCATATGTCTGTCAATAGGGTAAGTTGTACCGGCTAATGCACAAGAACCAAGTGGGTTAATATTCATTCTCTTGCGACAATCCTGAAGTCTTGATAAATCTCTTAGGAACATTTCACCGTAAGCTAATAAGTGATGACCGAATGTAATAGGTTGTGCTCTCTGAAGATGAGTATAACCAGGCATTACTGTGTCATAATATTCCTTAGCCTTAGATGCAATAACCTTGATTAGGTCCTTTAGCAAAGAAATAATCTCTTCTACTTCGTGTCTTAAATATAGCTTAATATCAACAGCAACTTGGTCATTTCTACTTCTTGCTGTGTGAAGTCTTTTACCGTCATCACCGATTCTCTTTGTTAGTTCACCCTCAATAAATGTGTGAATATCTTCACATTCCATATCAAAGTGAAGTTTACCGGAAAGTAAATCTTCAAGAATACCTTTTAGACCTTCAACAATATGAAGTGACTCTTCTTTCTTGATAATGCCTGTTTCACCTAGCATAGTAGCATGAGCGATTGAGCCTTGTATATCTTCTCTAAACATTCTTGAGTCAAAAGAAATGGATGAGTTAAAATCGTTAGTTGTTTTAGAAAGAGATTTCTTAAATCTTCCTTGCCATAACTGCATTGCTTACACCTCTATTTTTTGCAAAATTATAGGTATTTTTATGTAAAAACACCGAAAAATAGGAGAAAATTCATACCCCTAGAAAATGACATAAAGTCCGTATGGGTCATACGGACTTTATAATTACAATTTAAAGAAATTTCATCAATTATTTGATGAAGCCCTTCTTAGCACGAACCTTGATTGGAAGACCGAATAGGTTGATGAAACCTGCACTGTCGTTCTGGTCATAAACTTCGTCTTCGTCAAATGTTGCAATATCTTCATCATATAGTGAATATGGAGAAGTAACACCTGCATCAATAATGTTGCCCTTGTAAAGTTTTAGCTTAACATCACCTGTAACAACTGTGTTTACCTGATCAACGAAAGCTGTTAGAGCTTCTCTTAGTGGTGTGTACCACTGACCATAATAAACTAATTCAGCAAAACGGTTTGAAACAAGTTCCATATAGTGGAATGTATCTCTGTCAAGTGTTAGTTCTTCTAGTTTCTTGTGAGCATAGTAAAGGATTGTGCCACCCGGAGTTTCATAAACACCACGGCTCTTCATACCAACAAGACGGTTTTCAATCATATCTGTAATACCGATACCGTTAGCACCACCAACTTCGTTTAGCTTCTTAACGATAGAAACGCCGTCCATTTCAACACCGTCGATAGCTGTTGGAACACCCTTTTCAAAGTGAATTGTAATATATGTATCCTTATCAGGAGCCTGTTCAGGTGATACACCTAGTTCTAAGAAGTTAGGGTCATCATACTTAGGTTCATTTGCAGGATTTTCAAGGTCAAGACCTTCGTGGCTTAAGTGCCATAGGTTCTTATCTTTTGAGTAGTTTGTTTCTCTGTTAATCTTTAGAGGAATACCCATCTTTTCTGCGTATTCAATTTCGTCTTCTCTTGACTTAAATTCCCATGTTCTCCAAGGAGCAATAATCTTCATATCAGGAGCATAAGCCTTAATAGCAAGTTCAAAACGAACCTGGTCGTTACCCTTACCTGTACAACCGTGACAAATTGCATCAGCACCTTCAGCCTTAGCAATTTCAACTAATCTCTTTGCGATAATAGGACGAGCAAAAGAAGTACCTAGAAGATATTTGCCTTCATAAACTGCATCAGCCTTGATTGTTTCAAAAACATAATCTTCAATAAATTCTTTTGTTAGGTCTTCAATGTATAGCTTACTAGCACCTGTCTTAATAGCCTTTTCTTCAAGACCGTCTAGTTCTGTACCCTGACCAACATTACCGGAAACTGCGATAACTTCACAGTTATTGTAGTTTTCCTTTAGCCAAGGAATAATGATTGATGTATCAAGTCCACCTGAATAAGCAAGAACAACTTTTTTAATATCTTTATCTGCCATGATAATATTTCCTTTCGTCCTCAATGAGGTTAATAATTAATTTATGTTTTTATTATACACCAATTATACAGAAAATCAAGGGTTATTTGCATATTTATTCAAATTTCCAATAATTTGTAGAATTAAGACAACAAGTTTGCATATACGCAGAATATTGCAGTAAATTTATACAATCACAACAAAGAATTATACAAATATATCCTTATTCAGCCTAGATTTTCCTTGATTTTTAAAATGAATATATGCAAATTTTATGCATAATTATTCATTCTTAATGTATGTTATTCATTTTCTTGCAAAAGATAGCCATAATGTGATATATTTATCTTATAAAATAATCAAAGGAGATAATAAAATGTTTAAAGAAATATCTGCTAAAGAACTAAAGGAAAACCCATTTAAGCTTATTGGTGATGATTGGGGTCTTGTTACTGTTGACACTAAAGAAAAGGTCAATATGATGACTGTTTCTTGGGGTGGTGTTGGCATTATGTGGAATAAACCTGTTGCATTTACTTTCATTCGTCCACAGAGATACACATTTGACTACCTAGAAAATGGTGAATACTTTGCTATTTCTTTCCTACCTGATGAATACCATGATGTACACAAAATTTGTGGTTCAAAAAGTGGCAGAGATATTGACAAGGTTAAGGAAACAGGTTTAACACCTGTAACCGATGAAAAAGCACCTTACTTTGCAGAAAGCAAGGTTGTACTGATTTGTCGTAAAATGTATGGTCAAAGTCTAAATTCCGACAGTGTTGTTGATGAAAGTGTATTCTCAGCATATGTACCTGACGGTAGTGACTACCACAAAATGTACATTTCAGAAATTGAAAAGGTACTTGTTAAAGAATAATTTGTTACAAAAGCATCAAAGGGCTGTTTCATAACGAAACAGCCCTTATTTTTATTCCGGTATCATATTTTGATACACATTAATTGTATCAATATTCTCTACATCAGACTTCTTAACCGAATAGAAGAAGTTGTAACTTGTAAATGACTCACCGAAATGTTTAGTTTTGTATGTTACATCAAAGTCAAGGTTAAGCTGATTATCCTTTACTGATATATTCTTCAATTCATAACTATTCTGATAATTTCCATCTCTTCTAAAAACAAATACCAAAGCATTATCCTTGAAGAAGTTTTCATCAAACTTATCACCCTTGTTAAAGAATGAAGTGTATTCATCATAACTTTTAATCACAGTTGTAATGTAATGTTCCCTATAGCTATTGTAACCTAAGCAATTATTATCTTTACCGTCATAACTATCATTTTCATACATCAAAGAAAAATCAATCTTACTGCCATCCACTTTATCTGCAACATAATTTACAGGATAAATATCATTTGCATAGTTATACTTTTTCTTAACAGTCTTCCTCTGAATATCTGCCACATCTTGAATATTTACTACACCATCACCGTTAAAGTCCATAGTTACATATTTCTCTAATGTTTTTACTTTTGCAGATAAGTTTGCACAGTACCTTTGAATTTCCGTTGCATCTTTAATATTAATTTTGCCATCACTTACAATATCACCTGCAAGGTAATTTTCAGGATTATTTTCAGTAGCCGAAACAGCCATAAAAGAACCTGCCATTACTGTCGCCAAGGTCATTGTAATAATGCTTTTAAATAGTTTCTTCATAATATCACCCTATTTCTTTATAACTCAATTATACCATATTTTAACTTTTTTTAAATAGATATACTTCACAAAATATATATCACCAATTTGTTATAAATCACTAAAAGAAAAGGACAAACCAAAAGGTCTGCCCTTAAAATTAAAAGTTAAAGTAAATAAATGGATTATAAGCACCCTTAACAATGTAGCTGACGGAAACAACTAGCAATGCTAAAAGTCCCACAGAACTAACCACATATGCAACAGGGTTTGTCCCCTTTATCTTTAGAGAGAAATTCTTAAAAATAGGTGTACTGACAAGAATTGCAATTAGGAAATATACAAAATAATTCATTGCATAGTAGATTGTACTGTCATTAATCAAAGTACCGTTACCGAACATTGTGCAAATATATGCCCAAGCTTCTGTAATACTGTCTGCTCTAAACAGTACCCAACCCATCAATACAAAGAACAATGTATAGATTCTTCTAAGTACAATCATTTTGTCAGGATATTTCTTTTCCCAACCTGTTAATTTCTCTATTACAAGCAGTACAAAGTACATTAAGCCCCAACATAGGAAAGTCCAGTTTGCACCATGCCAAATACCTGTTAATGACCATACTACAAATAGGTTAAACACAAGTCTTGCTTTGCTCTTTACTCTTGAGCCACCCAGTGGAAAATATACATAATCTCTAAACCAAGTACCAAGTGACATATGCCATCTTCTCCAGAACTCAGTAATAGACTTACTTATGTATGGATAGTCAAAGTTCTCTAAGAAGTCAAAACCGAACATTTTACCAAGACCGATAGCCATATCACTATAACCACTAAAGTCAAAGAAAATCTGTAGTGAGTAGGCAATTGCACCAATCCAAGCCATTACAACAGTTAATTCACTGTTTGGCATATCAAATGAATAATCGGCAACAACGCCCATTGTGTTTGCCAAAAGAACCTTCTTTGCAAGACCGATAATAAATCTTACAACACCTGTTGAAAAGTTATCAAAGGTTTCAACTCTGTGCTTAATCTGATAAGCAACTGTTTCGTATCTAACAATAGGACCGGCAATCAGCTGAGGGAAAAAGCTAATATAAAGACCAACATTCAGTGGATTCTTCTGAGCCTCACCCTTTTCCCTATAAACATCAATTACATAACTCATTGCCTGGAAAGTAAAGAAGCTGATACCAATCGGCAATGCTATGTTTGGTACCGACAAGTTAAGTCCTGCAATTGAATTAATATTGTCAACAGTAAACATTAGGTACTTAAAGATAAACAGCACCGAAAGGTTAAGCACTGCTGTAAGTGCAATTACAAGCCTTGAAAGTGCTTTTCTGTGCCTTACCTTATCAACTAAAAGTCCCAAAGCATAGTTAACAATAATTGATGCAATCATAATCAAAACATACTTTGGCTCACCCCAAGCATAGAAAATCAAACTTGCAATAAGCAACATTACGTTTTGACCCATTCTCCATTTTCTGAAAACTGTATAATACAGTAACAGAACTACCGGTAAAAATACAAATATAAAAACTGTACTAGCAAATAACATAAATCACTCTCTACAATAATCTTTCTGACCTTCGGTATAAGCATTGTTGCCATAACTATCAATTGCCACAATACAAGGAAAGTCCTCTACTGTATATCTTCTGATAGCCTCAGTACCAAGGTCCTCATAACAAAGTATCTCTTCCTTCTTAATTGATTTTGCTATTAAGGCAGCAGCACCACCTACACAAGCAAAATACACACAGCCATTTCTTACAATAGCATCTATTACATCTTGGTTTCTGGCACCTTTACCTATCATACCCTTTAGACCTAAATCCAAAAGTGTAGGTGCATATTTATCCATTCTATAGCTGGAGGTAGGTCCGGCAGGTCCTACTGCAAAACCGGGTTTTGCCGGTGCAGGTCCTACATAATAGATAAGATCACCTTTAATATCAATAGGTAACTTTTCTCCCTTTTCTACAAGTTCATACAACCTTTTATGGGCAGCATCACGACCTGTTAGCATTGTGCCTGAAAGCAGCACAGTTTCTCCGGCTTTTAGGTCTTTAATATCGCTATCCGATAAAGGCAAAGTTAATCGTTTCATTTTCTTCACCATCTTACTTTTTATCTATGTAATATACAAAGGACAGATTACGGGTTTCATTACCGATAGTAACAGTAAAGTCAATGGACTTAAACTTGTCATCCCTAATAAGGTACTTTCTGTTCTCGTAAATAATATCCCAATAATACACATCATCATTTATAACAGTTTGATTTCTGTCAAACCTCATATAGTCTGTGCCGTATTTAAACTTAATTTTCTCTCCGAAATAACAGTACTTATCATTGTTCTTTATCATTTCACACACATTGATTGAACTACCATTAAAGTAAAGGTAAAGACAAGTTTTGTCAGTTTCGGCTTTACCTATAGATTGTTGTAACTGCACTGTATCGTAGTAATGAAAAAGGCTATCCTCCGGTGTTTTCTGAAAATCATTTGAATACACATTAGTACCGAACTTCCAAGTGCCGGGAGTTACAAACATTGTAACTAAGCCAATAGCAATAATAATAACCGTTATTATAGTAATTCTGATTGTTCTTTTCATAAATTTTTCCTTATATTGTTGTTGTACTGTGTCTTGCTGCATGGCAACAAATATTTACTGCAACAGGCATACCTGCAATATGAGTAGGATAAGTTTCGATATTTACACCAATGGCAGTAGTTGTACCACCAAGACCGGCAGGTCCAAAGCCCATTTTGTTAATAGACTCTAGCAATTCATCCTCAAGGTCGGCATATCGCTTATCTTCATTATGAGTATCAATACTTCTAAAGGTTGCTTTCTTAGCAAGCAAAGCTGCCTTTTCAAAAGTACCACCGATACCAACACCTACAACCATAGGTGGGCAAGGATTTGGTCCTGCTTCTCTTACAGTATTTAGGATAAATTCCTTTACACCCTCAATGCCCTTACTTGGTGTTAGCATTGCAATCTTTGACATATTTTCACTACCAAAGCCTTTGCCGCCGGCAAGAATTTCAATCTTATCACCGGGAACAATCTCAGTATGAATAATGCAAGGAGTGTTATCCTTAGTATTGATTCTATCAAAGACAGGGTCACTGACAACACTTTTCCTTAGGTATCCGTCAATATATGCTCTGCGAACGCCCTCGGTGACAGCCTCATTAAATGAACCGTCCTCAACAATAACTTTGTCACCATACTTAACAAATAGAATTGCCATACCTGTATCTTGACAAAGTGGTATTTCTTCTTTTCTTGCTATATCATCATTTTCAATAATTTGGTCAAGAATACTTTTGCCTGTTTCGCTTTCTTCGATATCTCTGGCTTTTAGTAATGCGTTGTAAATGTCATTGCCTATAAAGTAATTGCAATCCATAAACAACTTCTTAACCTTTTCTGTTATTAATGATGCTTTAATTTTTCTTGCTTCCATATAATCACCCACATTAACCTATTATAACTTTATTTTTCTAACTTTTCAATATTTCCTTTAAAAGGATTTGAAAATATGATAAAATGTAGAAAATACTATTAGAAAATATTAAGATTTTCAACATAAAATCATCACATTTAGATTTTATTCTATAATTAAAGAAAGTGAGGGTCATATTATGAGTAAGATTTTAGTAGTTGATGACGAATTTAGAATTAGAGAGATTATTAAGAAATATGCAAATTTTGAAGGTCATAAAGTAACTGAGGCAGTTGACGGTATGTCTGCTATTGAAATTTGCAACAAAGAAACTTTTGATATAATTATTATGGATGTAATGATGCCTGAGCTTGATGGTTTTTCTGCTTGTAAAGAAATCCGTAAGCATTGCAACACACCTATTATTATGCTTTCTGCAAGAGGTGAAGAGTATGACAAGATTCATGGTTTTGAACTTGGAATTGACGACTATGTTGTTAAGCCATTCTCACCTAAGGAGCTAATGATGAGAGTTAATGCAGTACTAAAGAGAAGTAACGGTGCTGACACACCTAGTCAGGATGTGTTTAAGTACGAGAACCTTGTTGTTGACTTTACTGCAAGAATTGTTACTGTTAACGGTAAAAGAGTTGATATGACACCTAAGGAATACGAACTATTCTTCTATATGGTTAAAAACAAGGGTATTGCCCTAACAAGAGAAAAGCTAATCTCAGAAGTATGGGGTTATGACTTCTTTGGTGATGACAGAACTCTGGATACTCACATTAAGCTACTTAGAAAAAGCCTAGGTGAATATAGCAAGTGCATTGTTACTCTGAGAGGAGTTGGCTACAGGTTTGACACGGTTTAAGAGCAAAATGTCTTCCCTACCACTACATTACAAAATATTGTTGTGGTTTGTACTTTTCTCTTTGATAATGCTGGTTTTACTATGGGTTTTCCAAACAGTTTGCTTTAGAAGTGTATATAGCAAGGTCAGGGTAAATCAAGTAAAGAAATGTGCATCATCAATTGAAGAAAATATTAATTCAAATAACATTACTACATTGGTAGAGAACTTAGCAGAACAAAATGATGTTATGATTTATGTTTATGACACTACAGATTCTACAGTAAGACCTGTTTATTCTACCGATAAATCATTTATGAAAATTATGATTTATGACAGTTCAAGCAGTTCATCAAATGACAGCAATTCAGGTAGCAGTTCAAAAAGTTCCGACAGTTCCGATAAAAATTCATCTGACAAAAAATCTTCAGATAACAGTTCATCAAATAAAAATTCCGATAGCAACGAAAGTGATAGCAACAGTTCAATTACTCACAGACAGTATGTATCATTTAGCACCAATCAGCTAATTAAAGGTGAAAGTCCATATAACTACTATAGCCAAGCTAAGGCAAGTGATGACAAAACCTACACAAGATACATTGACGAAGAAGAAAACAGTAAGGATAATCTACTACACAAAATCAAAGGTCACACACCACCAATGGATAAGCTAAACACCAAAGGTGTTGTATATACTTCACTGTTTGATGATGACAGTAACAATAACTATATGCTGATTATCACTTCACAAAGTTCACCTGTAGACAGTGTTGTAAACACACTAAGATACCAGCTTGTAACTGTTACATTTATCTTGTTATTTATCGGTGTATTTATTGCTATTGTTGCAGCAAGGAAGATTAGTAAGCCTATTACCGACACAACAAAGTCAGCACTAAAACTTGCTAACAAAGACTATGATGTTCAGTTTAACAGCACAGGTTATCTTGAAGTTACCGAACTGAACAACACACTAAATTATGCAGCAACCGAATTAAAGAAAGTTGATTCATTACAGAGAGAACTTATTGCTAACATTAGCCATGACCTAAGAACACCACTGACTATGATTACAGGTTACGGTGAAGTAATGAGGGATTTACCGGGAGAAAATACTCCGGAAAATATCCAAATTATTATTGATGAAGCAAACAGACTGAATATGCTTGTAACAGACTTACTTGATATTTCAAAGCTACAGTCAGGTGCAACAGAAATCAACAGGGAAGTTTTCTCAATTACAACATTAATCAAGGAAATGTTCCAACGCTACAACAAGCTAAAGGAACAAGAGGGTTACACCCTAGACTTTGAGTATGATGAAGATATTTATGTAAATGCTGACTATAGCAAGATAAGTCAGGTAATTTACAACCTAGTTAACAACGCAATTAACTATTCAAGAACAGACAAACATATTATTGTTCGTCAATCAAGAAAAGACAAAAATGTACTTATTGAAGTTATCGACCATGGTGAGGGTATTGACCAAGAACATTTGGAAAATATCTGGGACAGATACTACAAGGTCGATAAGGAACACAAAAGTTCTGTTGTAGGTACAGGTTTAGGACTTTCAATTGTTAAGAATGTTCTTGACAGACACAACGCACACTATGGTGTTAAGAGTGTTGTCGGTGAAGGAAGTAACTTCTGGTTTGAACTTGAAATAGCAGAGTCACCGGAATAAAATAATGAAAACAAAATGGGAAATGGCTCTTCGGAGTCATTTTTCATTTTAGCAAGAGGATATTATGAATTTAAGACTAAGAAAATACAACATATCAAAAGAAAGCAAAGATAAGGTAAAGGAACTGTATTTCTCAGCTTTTCCGAAAGATGAACAACTGCCATATTGGATGATGAAACTGTTAAGCAGAAAAAGGTCAGCAGATTTTTACAGTATTTATGACAAAAAGGACTTTGTAGGCTTAGCATATGTTGCTACATACAAGGACACTGCATATTTATTTTTCTTTGCTATTGATGAAAAGCAAAGAGGCAAAGGCTACGGTTCAGCTTTCCTTTCAGCATTAAAAGAAAAGTACAAAAATTACAGAATTTTGTTGGCTATTGAACAGCTTGACCAAAATGCTCCTAACATTGATGAACGAATTAAGAGAAAGAATTTCTACACCAAAAACGGTTTTTATGACCTTAACTTTACAATGACAGAACAGTCAGTTACCTACGATATGCTAGGCTACAATAAGGATAATAAGACCGTTACAGAAAAGGAATTCTTCTACCTAAATAAAAACTTCTTCGGCAAAATCTTCTATAACCTGTTTTATAAAAGAATTTATGTCGAACCTAGGGATGTTTAATTTTGATTTTTGTTTTTATGGATTAGTAATATAAATTTGGTTTTTTCAATTTTGTTTCTGCGTTACGATAAATTAGTTTTGCAAATTTGGGTTTGTG
>ERZ773103.717-NODE-717-length-37778-cov-7.360867_pt1 | contig 37778 bp, 39 predicted proteins | sample MGYA00511118_ERZ773103 | MGnify/ENA primary metagenome ERZ773103 (study PRJEB29015, sample SAMEA2737821) | human gut metagenome | biome: human gut; feature: human-associated habitat; material: faeces | place: China | collected 2012 ... | reverse complement strand
CATCTGGGATACTCCTAAGAAGAACCGTGGCTGGAAGCACATGAACGGTCACTACCACCGCAGCAAAAAAGGCGGCGGTGAATGGGAGTTCTTCGACCTTCCGGAACAGTGGTCGATCCAGTACAAGGATCTGACATTTAATCTAAAACCGTTTAATTTCAAACACACCGGACTCTTCCCGGAACAGGCAACCAACTGGGACTGGTTCTCTGAAAAGATCCGTAATGCCGGACGTGAGATCAAGGTATTGAATCTTTTTGCTTATACCGGTGGTGCTACACTGGCTGCAGCAGCTGCAGGAGCAAAGGTTACTCACGTGGACGCTTCCAAAGGCATGGTCACCTGGGCAAAAGAGAATGCTGTATCTTCCGGACTTAAGGACGCTCCGATCCGCTGGCTGGTCGATGACTGCGTCAAGTTTGTAGAGCGCGAGATCCGCAGAGGCAATCACTACGATGCCATCATCATGGATCCGCCGTCTTACGGACGCGGACCTAAGGGCGAGATCTGGAAGATTGAAGATTCGATCCATTCTTTCATCAAGCTCTGCACAAAGATATTATCCGATGATCCGTTATTCTTCCTGATCAATTCGTACACCACGGGACTTGCTCCGGCAGTACTGACTTACATGCTGAGCACAGAACTTGCTCCATGGAACGGTACCGTAGAATCCCAGGAAATCGGACTTCCGGTTAGAGAAAGCGGTCTAGTACTTCCTTGTGGCGCATCCGGACGCTGGGAAGCAAAATAAATATCACAAAGTAGTTTTATAAATTTTTATTATTATCAGGAGGGAGCCTTATGGAAGAATTATTAAAACTCGCCGAAGCCGGCGACACAGATGCAATGTATCAGTTAGGCAGAGCCTATCAGTTTGCGAAATTCGATGACGCACCGGATTATGAAAAAGCATTTTTCTGGTACAGCAAAGCCGCTCAGCTACGGCATATCGAGGCTATGACTTCCGTCGCAGATGCGCTTTCCCTTGGCCGCGGATGCAAACGCGACCTCGAAATGGCTCACGTCTGGTATCAGGAAGTCTATGAAATTGCCCGAAGCGGCAGATAACGTCGCATATTGTTGCCCTTGTTGGTCTCTGTTATGAGATATTCAAGGGTAAACGGAAATAGCCGCCAACTATTCACAGTAGTTGACGGCTTAACATTTGTTTTTCTTCCACTTATCACATTAATAAATCATATTATTTCTTTTTGTCTCTTATTCTTCTAAATATTTTATACTGTCTTTCCAATTCCTTTTTTTCATCTGATAACTCTTGAAACAGTCACCTGCTCTACTCCAAGCTTTTCCGCTAATTCTTTTTGAGAAAACCCTAATATCTCTCGTATCGATTTTATATCTTCTGAAAAATTATAGTTCATATTTTCACCGCCTATAACTTATTTATATCATATTACTTAAACAAGTTCAATTATAAAACAACGAAAAGTCCTATGGAGATTTTGAACTCCATAGGACTTTTTTGTTTTAGTTCTTCATCGGATCTTCATACCATCTCTGGTCTCTTCCACCGATGCCTCATAGAAGCTTCGCATCGCAGTGATCATATATTCCAGGTCTCTGACCCCTGCCGTCTCGTAGCTGGAATGCATCGCCAGCTGTGGAAGTCCGATGTCCACGCATGGCACCGGCACCTGCAAAGCCGAGATGTTACCAAGCGTAGAACCTCCGGCAATATCCGAATGATTGGTAAATACCTGTGTCGGCACGCCTGCCTTCTCACAGATACTGCGGAATACTGCCGCAGACACACCATCTGAAGTATATCGCTGATTGCCACTGAACTTGATCACGACTCCCTGATTCAGAAGCGGTCTGTTAGACGGGCATGCTTTCTCGGTATAGTTCGGATGCACCGCATGTGCATTGTCCGCAGACAGCATCATGCTTCCGGCAATCATCCTGCGATAATCAGATGCACTACCGCCCAAGGCTTCCTGTATCCGTTCCAGTGTATCTGCCAGAAATGTCGATGCCGCTCCCTGTCTGGTTGAGCTTCCCACTTCTTCATTATCATAGACACAGTGTACCGGAATCCGGTCCTGTTCCTCTGCACTCAGGAAACTGGTCATAGATGAATATACACACTCCAGATCGTCTAATTTACCGATAGACATGAATTCATCTTCCGATCCCCAGACACTGCCCGGCATACGGTTATATACATAGAGGTCACTTCCAAGAATATCTTCTTTCTTCACATCTGCTTCACGGGCAATCCGATCCATAAAACTTTCCTTTTCACCCTTTGTTCCCATACCATATAATGGCAACATATCCTTCTGCGCATGGTAATCATATCCCGTATTGATATCACGGTTCATGTGAATAGCAAGACTTGGAAGCATCAGCAGATCCTTATCAATCTGAACCAGCTTCACTGTAACGCCTTCTTCACTCTTCACAAGCAGTCTTCCCGCCACGGAAAGCGGACGGTCAAACCATGTCGAACAGATCATACCGCCGTATTTCTCCACATTCAGACGGACATACGCCTGCTCTGACCACAATTCCGGATTCTCTTTAAGCTTCAGGCATGGCGCATCACTGTGGCTTGCCACAATCTGGAAGCCGCTAAATGTCCCCTTAGGAACACGGAATGCGACCATCGCGGAACCATTGCGGATCACGTAGTATTTGCCGCCATATTCCAGCTTCCACTCTTCACGCTCCAGAAGCTGCTTATAACCCTGTTCTTCCAGTTCCTGCTTCATGTTGTCAATCACATGGAAAGGCGTCGGACTCTTTTCTATAAATCGGAATAATCCTTCTGTATAATTCATAATCATTCTCCTTTTCTCAATACCGATCAATACATCTAAATGATATTATAACAGATGCGACACTTTATCGGTAACGAATACGAAAGGTTTTCTGGATGCGATCCATACCAATGCCAGACAGAACAAAATCAACAGGATACTTTCTGTATTACTTCTCACCGAAGCCAGCACAGGAGTTGCGTATTTCAGACAACTGTACACCAGTCCATGAAAGATATATACTGCCATCGTTCGTTCTCCGATATATGAATACGCTTTTTTCTCTGCTGGAAGCACCAGCATGAGCAGATAAATCAACACAAAAGACAGCACATAACATCCGCAACGGATCAGCATCCCCTCCATCGGATCCAGCCCGAGTCCTGCATAAGAATATCTGCCATAAAAAATCTTCACCGGAAGCTTATGATGATAGTCATCCACAAACAATCCTATGATCAGCATTGTAAGAACAGCCAGCGCCCCACAGTATCCTGCCGGCTTCCTGAATCGTTCCAGCACACTGCTGTCAAATTCCATCCCCGCCATAAAAAACGGAAAGAAAAAAAGAATCCTTGGTATGGACAGATAATTGCCGAGTCCCACAAAACCAATCAAAAGTCCGCCCGCAAACAAAAGCGGCATATGATATGGAACTTTCCTGATTACCGGCGCCAGCAAACGCCATACAAATAACGCCATCAGATACCAGAGCGAGAACTTCGGCCGGTCAAAATAAAGTCCCGTATGTTTATCCAGCACCAAAGTATACAAGAAATAATATACCAGTTCATATACAAAATACGGTATAACCAGTCCCTGTATTAACTTTTTTATAGATGGAATGCGCTTAGAAAAATAACCGGATATAAAAATAAATGCGGGCATATGAAATGCCACAATTCCCCACTTTAATTCATATAAAAAAGAATTCTGGTCGTAACACGGTTCGATAAAATGACCGATTACAACCAGAATGATCAAAAGCACTTTATAGTTATCAAATAAATATTCTCTCTGTTGTTCCTGCTTCAATTTCATCACCAGAGACTATTTTAGTACACCGATATCCGTCTTTCAATCCGCATTTTCTCAGAAAAAGCGATTGAATTTCACTGAAAATTCATGCATTTTATCCCATTCCATTCATAACTACCCTTGCGAATATCTTGACAAAAACTGTCTGGTGCGTTCTTCCTTCGGATGATCGATCACCTGCTTAGCGTCACCCTGCTCCACAATATATCCATCATCCATAAATATAATCTGATCTGCCACATCTCTGGCAAATGCCATCTCATGTGTAACGATGATCATGGTCGTCTTCTGATCAGCAAGACCACGGATTACACGAAGCACTTCTCCGGTAAGCTCCGGATCCAGTGCAGACGTAGGCTCGTCAAAGCACAGAATATCCGGCTTTAACGCCAACGCTCTTGCAATGGCAACTCGCTGCTGCTGTCCACCGGATAATTGGTGCGGATAGTGACCTGTGCGATCCGCCAGTCCCATCTGCGCCAGAAGTTCCTTTCCATGTTCTTCTATTTCCGCGAGGATCTGTTTTCTATTCTGCTTATAATCCGGACGTTCCTGTACCAGGAGCTTCTCAGCCAGTGTGACATTTTCCAGTGCCGTATACTGTGGAAATAAGTGAAATGCCTGAAATACCATGCCAAAATGCAGTCTCTTACTGCGCAGCTCCTTGTCGCTCATCTTCACCGGACGTGACGCGTCAAATATGGTCTCACCATTGACCGCGATTGTACCCTGATTTGGTGTCTCCAGGAAATTCAGGCAGCGGAGCAATGTTGTCTTACCAGAACCCGATGACCCGATAATCGCCAGTGCATTGCCCTTTTCCAGGGAAAAACTTACATCTTTCAGAACTCGTGTGCTCCCAAAATGTTTCTCTATATTATTTACCTCTAAAACAGCCATTTCTCGCACACCTCCTATTTAAAATAATCCAGTTTTTTCTCAATATAGTTAAAGAGCAGTGTCAGGATACCGATAAAAATCAAGTAGAACACTCCTGTGTAAAACAACGGCCAGGTCAGTCCCGCTGATTTCATAAATGAATATCCTGCAAATGTCAGCTCATATGCCGCAATGATTCTGGCAAGAGATGTATCCTTAACCAGTGTAATAATCTCGTTAGACATCGGCGGCACAACACGCTTCACCATCTGAAGCAGTGTGATCTTAAAGAAAATCTGACTCTTTGTCATGCCAAGTACCTGTCCTGCCTCTCTCTGTCCAGCCGGAACTCCTTCGATCCCACCCCGGAAAATGACCGAGAAATAACAGGCATAGTTGATTACAAAGGCGACTACCGTTGCCGTAATACGACCTGCTTCATTACCACTCCAGATATTATGTCCAAGCCACAGACCCGGTCCGTAAAAGATAATGATGAGTTGAAGCATCAGTGGCGTTCCCCGGATGATCCAGACAAAGACCTGAATCAGATAGCGGAGCGGTTTCCATCTGCTGGCACTTCCGATACCAAGAATCAATCCTGCCGGCAATGCAAATACCAGCGTCAATATAAAGATTTGAAATGTGGTCCACAGACCTTTTGTTAATTCCAGTGTTACTGTTCCAAACATTGTATCTCCCTCTTACGCGATAACAAGGCAGAGAGCTCAGGCTCTCTGCCTTATCCACGATGTCTTTCATGCTGTCGGTCATGTATTATTGCCGATTCTACTTCTGCTCCAGTACTGCATCTGCAATGCCGTATTTCTCAGCGATTTCCTGTGTCTTGCCATCTTTGTATGCCTTAGTAAGCTGTTCATTGATGTATGCTGCCAGATCAGAGCCCTTACGGCATCCGACTCCATACTCTTCTGAAGTCAGTTCATCAGAGTGGATCAGATCCGGATAGCTTGTGCCCTCCCCGATCATGGCACTTGCCATCAACAGGTCAATGATTGCCGCATCCGATGTACCAGATGCAACTTCCATCAGGGCATCTGCCTGCGATGCTACGGAATTGGCATTGTATCCTTCTTCTTCGGCTACTGCTTCTCCGGCAGATCCTGCCTCTACTGCAAATGTCAGCTTAGACGGATCATCCAGCTTAGACTCGTCCGCCGTAACGATAACCTGTCCATTGCTGCAGTATGCATTGGTGCATTCCATAGAATTCTTCACTTCGTCAGTCAGTGTCATACCATTCCATACGACGTCGATGTTCTTAGACTTGAGCTCCATGATCTTATTATCCCAGTCAATCTCTACAAACTCTACATCTACTCCAAGAGATTCACCAACCATCTTTGCCATATCCGCATCGAAACCGACCCATTCTCCGGAATCATCTTTATAATCCATTGGTTCAAAATCGGTGATGCCTACCACCAGAGTTCCCTTATCTTTAATATAATCCACATCACTGTCTGAATTCTTGCTTCCGCAGGCGGTCATGGAAAATACCATTGTCAGGCATAATAAACTTGCGATAATCTTCTTTTTCATAAACGTCTCCTTTGTTTTCGTTCTGCTAATTTAGTAGCATTGTAGCATGGTAGCAGACTAAAGTAAAGCATTTTTTTAAATACAAGAAAAGACTGCTGCAAACATTTCTGTTCACAGCAGTCTCATCCTGCCCTTTATGAATCTTAACCTTTGTTCTGCATCTCCACCAGACGCTCACCACAGTACATCTCCCGAAGCTTCGGCTTTTCAATCTTGCCTGTCGCATTTCGCGGTACTTCTGCAAAAATATATTTGTGCGGACGTTTGTAACGAGGAAGCTTCCTGCAGTATTCTTCCAGATCTTCCTGGGTACATACATATCCTTCTTTCACTTCTACAACAGCTGTTGCGATCTCTCCCAGACGCTTATCCGGCAGTCCGATAACAGCCACATCCTTAATGGCATCGCAGCCGCGCAAAAAGTCTTCAATCTGTACCGGATACAGGTTCTCGCCACCACTGATGATGACATCCTTCTTACGGTCTACAAGGAAGAGGAATCCGTCTTCGTCTTCTTTTGCCATATCTCCGGTGTACAGCCAGCCGTCTTTTAAGGTATCCGCAGTTGCCTTCTCATCTTTATAGTAACAGGTCATAACGCCAGGACCTCTTAACAGAAGTTCACCGACCTCGCCCTGTTTTACGTCTTTGCCATTCTCATCCACCACACGGGTCTCCCAGCCGTATCCGGCTTTACCGATAGCTCCGATCTTATCAATATTCTCCACGCCAAGATGTACAGCACCTGGCCCAATAGATTCGCTGAGTCCATAGTTGGTATCGTACTGATGCTGTGGGAAGTATTCTTTCCAGCGCTTGATCAGACTCGGCGGCACCGGCTGTGCCCCAATGTGCATCAGACGCACCTGATCCAATTTGTAATCAGATAACTTCAGATCTCCGCGGTCCAGTGCATCCAGAATATCCTGCGCCCACGGTACCAGCAGCCACACGATCGTACACTGCTCATTCGACAATGCATCTAATATATATTTCGGCTTGGTTCCCTTCAGGATTACTGCCTTGCCACCAGTCAGCAGGCTTCCGAACCAGTGCATCTTCGCACCGGTGTGATATAACGGCGGAATACACAAGAACACATCATCTTTGGTCTGTCCGTGATGCTTCTGCTCTACCTTAGCCGCATGCATCAGGCTCTCGTGATTATGCAGGATCGCCTTCGGAAATCCTGTTGTTCCTGACGAAAAATAAATTGCCGCATCATCCTGGTCGCTAATCTCTACATTCGGTGCCATACCAGAGCAGTTCGCTGTCTGATGGGCATAACTCTCTGCAAATGACGGACATCCGTCTCCCACGAAGAACAGCAGACGGTTTTTAGAAACGGAATCTGCAATCTCTTCCACACGCCCGATAAATTCCGGTCCAAATACCAGTACATCTGTGTCCGATTTATTGACACAGTATTCAATTTCATCTGCCGAATAACGGAAATTCAATGGAACAGCAAGAGCTCCGGCCTTCAGAATACCAAAATAAATTGGCAGCCACTCCAGACAGTTCATCAGCAATATTGCAACTTTATCACCGCGCTTCACGCCTCTGCTCAGGAGCAGATTCGCAAAACGGTTCGCTTTCTCATCAAACACACTCCATGTGATCTCTCTGCGATAATGTACAAATGGAGTCGGCTCAATCAGCTCATACTCTTTCCATGTGATCCGGCGGTCTTCCGGCTGTTGCGGGTTAATCTCCACCAGAGCAATGTCTTCTCCGTACTTTTTCGCATTTTCTTCTAACAGTTTTGTAATCGGCATCTCGCTTTACCCCTTTAACGCTTTTATTTACTAAAGCACACTTTAACATATCTACCGATAAAAGTCAATCAAAGTATTCAAAAAGACAGCTGCTCTTTCGAACCGCTGTCTCAACGAACATACAAGTCTATTAGTTCTTTTTCTCAGGGAATGCAAAGATAAATACCAATGAACTGATCAACAGCATTCCCGGATAGAAAAGCTTCGGGATCACATCAAATGCAGATAATTCATGTCCCATCTCATGCACTGCTGAAAGCGCTACCAGCATCTGCGCACCGTAAGGAATTACGCCCTGGGAAATACAAGAGAATGTATCCAACAGGGATGCCGCCTTGCTGTGCGTAATTCCATATTCTTCTGACATTTCTGCCGCAATTGGATTCGCCATCACAATGGCTACGGTATTATTGGCCGTTGCAACATCCATTGCTGCTACCAGAAGTCCCATGCCAAGCTGTCCTCCTTTGCGTCCCCGGAATACCTTACGAATTGCCGAAAGCAGTGCTTCGAAACCACCGTATTCCCGGATCAGGGCGCAGAGAGCCGCTACCAGAATGGCTACCATACAAGTCTCAAACATGCCCGAGATTCCAGAGCCCATATTTCCGATCATATCCACTACCGTTGTCTGTCCGGTTGCAAGCATGATAATAATTCCCGAAAAGATGCCTGCCAGAAGCACAACAAATACATTAATGCCGATAATTCCTCCTGCCAGAACGAGTACATATGGAATAATCTGAAGCAGATGGTATTCATGTGCCACCGCACCATTCAGGGTTGTGCGAAGTGACAGGATCAGGATCAATACCAATGTTACCAGCGCTGCCGGAAATGCGATCCAGAAATTCTCACGGAATTTATCCTTCATTGGACATCCCTGCCCATTGCAGGCTGCAATTGTCGTATCCGATATAAAAGAAAGATTATCTCCGAACATTGCTCCTCCCATAACAGAACCGACACAAAGTGCCAGGTCAAAACCGGATGCATCCGATACCGCCGCCGCAATCGGCGCGATCAGTGTGATCGTTCCTACCGATGTTCCCATGGCAGTTGACACAAAACATGCCACCACAAAAAGTACCGCCACTGCAAATTTGGCCGGAATCAGTGACAGCATAAAATACGCTACGCTTTCCGCACTGCTGCGTCCTACAACGCCCACAAAGCTTCCCGCCACAAGAAAGATCAGCAGCATGGTAATAATATTTTTATCAGCAATGCCCTGTGCCATAATCCCCAGCTTGTCATCAAATGACACTTTACGGTTCTGCAGGCAGGCCGTAAGAATCGCCACCATAAATGCCAGCACGATAGGAATATTATAGAATCCCATCGGAATCTTCATCACATATTCAAACACAATTCCAAGTCCCAGATACAGGACTAAAAATACACCAATTGGCAGTAATGCCTTCGGATTACTCTTCTTCATTGTCTTACCCTCTCATTCTTCCTGAAATTATTACTCGTAAAATGTTTCCCGTTCCATGTCTTCACTGACATGGTCTCTCTCCATCTGCCGAATCACTTCCTGGTGTCCGGTCAGCGCCGCAAACGGAGCAAATTGTGCCGCCCGGTCGCGTCTTGCCATCTGTGGATGATTCTTCGACACCGGATGCGGCATATCCAGCATATCTTCGTATTTGCTGAAATCAATCTCTTTCATACTTTTTCTGCCTCTCGCTTATACCTTATCATACACTTTATGACCAGCTTTGTTCTTACGCCTTGTGGCCGCCGATCTGACTGTTCCTCTCGATTGTGGTCGCACCTTCTTCCAGATTCATGCCCTTGAGCACTGCATTTTTCCCATAACGCTTCTTAATCTCCAGAAGTGCCTGCTGCAGATGCTTCTCACGTTCCTTCGCTTCTGCCGCCTCTTTCTCTTCCAGTTCCTTTTTTCCATAATCGGTAAACAGATTCAGCTGCTCATAGCGTTCTTTCTTCTGCGCTTGTTTTTCTTCTATCACATGATTCGCAGTCACATTTACCCGGCGCACCAGGAGATCCGGATTCACGATCCGGTCATACAGTTCCATTACTGCCCGGATAATCTCTCTGGATGATGCCGTGTGCTCCGGGAGATTCGTTGTGCCATGTGCATGTTTCGGAACGCTTCTTCCATAGCGGTCTGTCGTCACTTCGCCATGATATTTACTGCGGATCTTCGAATCCTCGAGACAGCTCCTGTCATAACCAACGGTCAGCACCATCTGATCCGCCGCCAGTCCATGGGCTGCAAGGTCAAGCGCTAAAAGATCTGTCATCTCCCGCACGATTAGTCTGGCTTTCTTTGCATCATACGGACAATGCAGCACCTGCCCGGAACCCATACTGTTCGTCTCCGGCTTGTATGACTTGATATCCTCCATTGTACATGGCTCATATCCCCAGGCGTGATCGATCAGAAGTTCCGCATTTACCCCAAACATCCGGTACAACAGTTCTTCATTATAATACTCACCCGGCATACCAATCGAACACCGGGCAATATCTCCCATCGTGTAAATGCCCTGCTCCGCAAGCTTTTTTGCATATCCATGGCCGACTCTCCAAAAGTCTGTCAATGGCTGATGCGTCCACAACAGTCTTCGATATTTTCTTTCATCCAGACTCGCAATCCGCACGCCGTGCCTGTCCGGCGGAATATGTTTCGCCACAATGTCCATGGCAATCTTGCTGAGATACAGATTCGTGCCGATCCCCGCCGTCGACGTGATTCCCGTCGTCTCCAGCACATCCCGGATGATCTTTCCCGCAAGTTCCTCCGCCGTCATCTGATACGTGTTCAGATAATGCGTCACATCCATAAACACCTCGTCAATCGAGTACACATGCATATCCTCCGGTGCCACGTATTTCAGATAAATGTCATAAATGCGTCCGCTGTATTCCAGATATTTGGCCATCTGGGGCGGTGCTGTCACGTAATCTGCCCTGATCTGCGGACGATATTCCAGTTCAATCGAATTGACGGAGCTTCCTGCAAATGTACCGTCTGGCGCTTTCCGCTGTCTGCCGGCATTGACCTTCTGCATCTGCTGTATCACCTGAAAGAGTCTCGGTCTTCCTGGAATCCCATAAGCCTTCATAGATGGTGACACCGCAAGGCAGATCGTCTTTTCCGTACGGCTCTTATCAGCTACCACGAGGTTTGTGTGCAATGGATCCAGACCGCGCTCCAGACATTCCACCGACGCATAAAAGGACTTCAGATCAATGGCAATATATGTGCGCTTTTCTTCTATATAACCTGCCATCCTATACACCTCGGATCTCGGCAGTACTTCCACCGCTTCGCTCTTTCTTCACCACGATCTGACGGTCGATCCGGTTCTTCAGTTCATCTACATGGGAAATGATTCCCACCAGCCGCTTGCTCTCTGCAAGTCCTGCCAATGCCTGAACTGCCTGTTCCAGCGACTCCGAATCCAATGATCCGAATCCCTCATCCACAAACATCGTATCCAGGCGGATACCACCTGCAGATGCCTGGATCTCATCGGCAAGTCCAAGTGCCAGCGACAGGGACGCCTGGAAAGACTCACCACCGGAAAGTGTGCGGATACTTCTCTCACTTCCATTATAATGATCAATCACATCCAGTTCCAGTCCGCTCTGGCTTCGGAGGTTACTGCTGCCTCTGCGCCGCTTCATCTCATACTGTCCACCCGTCATGACCATCAGTCTGGTATTAGCTCTGGCAATAATGCGGTCAAAATACGTCATCTGCACATAGGTCTCTAACATGATCTTTTCTTTGCCTGGAATATTACCAAGCGCAGTTACAGCCAACGAGCGGACCATTGTATACTGCTTTTCCTTTTCCACCAGTTCTTTGCTTCGATTCTGCAGATTCTTTAATACGGACTGATTATTCTGAATCCGGTGATGCAGTTCTTTCCCGCGTTCTTCACATGCTGCTTTTTCAGTTTCTATCTCTGCCTGCTTCTGCCGCAACGCTTCCGTATCTGCTTCCACCGCTTCTTCCAGCTGCTGTCTCAGTTCTTTCAAGCGTCCCTCGGTTCCGGCAATTTCCACTTCTGCTGTCTGAACTGCTTTCTCTGCCTGTTCCAGCTGACGCTTCATCACATTCTGCTTCTGCACAAGTTCTATATGCTTATCCCGTGCTTCCTTCTGTCCCGGATATGGAAGCACTTCCGTCAGTCTCTGAATTTCCTCCCCAGCCGCCTTCTGCTTACTTTCAACTGCGGCCTGCCGCTCCCTGATCTGCTGCAGTTCTTCTGTTACTTTCTCCAACGCTTTTTCCTGCTCCGGAAGCAGCCGGTTCCACATATCCTTCTGCTTTACCTTCTCTGATGCAAGCCCTTTCTCTTGCTGCAGCTGTTTTTCTGTTGTCTGCCCCTGCTTCTGGAGATCCGCAAGCCGATGCTTCATTTCTTCCAAAGTTCCTGTCAGTTCCAGCCCTTCAGCTTCTCTTTTTATACTTTCTGCACGACTCTGTACATTTCCAAGCAACTCACCTGCTTTCCGGCTGGCTTCTGCTTCTCTCACTCTACACTGTTCCAGTTCCTGCTGCAATAGTTCCAATTCGTCTTTGGACGGCGCGCCCGGATTCTGCTCTGCCGGTGCCGGATGATGTATGGAACCACACACAGGACATGGCTGGTCTTCTACTAAAGTCTGCGCAAGTATTCCCGCCTGTTCATCTAAGAATGCCTGATTCTTGGCACGGTAATCCATTTCTTTTTTCCGGACTTTGTCCCGCTCCGTCTGATATTCTCGCTGCTTTACCAGCAGATCCTGTTGCAGCTTCTCGTATTGCAGGATCACTTTTGATAGATTCTGCAGGCGTTCCATATATTTCTGATGCTTCTCGGATTCAAACAAAAGCTTCTGATACTCTTCCGGTGCATCCGCAAGTGATTCACCGGCTTTCTTTCCTTCCCGAATCTTGTCTTTCAACTCTGCCAGCTTCGTCTCACGCTGTCTCTGCCGGACTGCCAGCTTCGCACATTCGTCCTGACTCTCTCTTTCATTCTTTCGCAGTTCTTCCAGGCGAAGATACTGCGGCATCAGGCTTTCCAGTCTGCTGACCTCATCTGCAAGACGTCTGCGCTCCGGCTCTTTTCCCTGTTCTTCCCGATATCTCTTCTGTAATTCTGTAATCTGCTCCTGCTGCGCTTTCCGTCTGTCTTGCAATTCCAGATACAGCTTCTGCCTCTTCTTCCGCTCCCGATCCCGTTCTAACTCGGACCGGATCTTCTGCAACACCTGTTCTTTCTGTTGTAATTCTTCAAACAGTCCTGCCTGTATCTCCTGATCTGCCTTATTCTGTTCTGTTAGAAGTTCCATCACTTCTTCCACCGGTGTCTCTTCAGATGCATCTTGATTCCAGAGAATCCCCTGGATATACTGCTTCACACTCTCACGCAGAGTCTCACATTCACGTTCCAGCGCGCGGTATTTTTCCTTCAGGATATCCTGAACCTGTTGATACGGTGCCGTCCGGAATATCTCACGAAATATTTTCTGCCGCTCTGTCGTTCCCTTCTCGATCAGATCCCTGAACTTCCCCTGTGCGATCATCGCGATCTGACAGAACTGTTCTCTGTTGACACCCATGATCTCTGTCACTGCTACCGTCACATCTTTCGGCTTCGTGACCACTCTTCCATCCGGATAGATAAGCTCTGCCTCCGCTTTCTGCATCGTCATGCCTGTACCGCGTTTTGTCGGACGCTCGTACTCCGGATTCCTGCATACTTTATATGTCTTACCCCCATAGATGAATGTAAGCTCCACCTCTGTAGGCACGGACGGATCTGCATATTTGGAACGGAGCATTCCCGCTTCTCTGCTGTCACCGCTGGCTTCTCCATATAACGCAAATGTAATGGCATCAAAGATCGTCGTCTTGCCGGCTCCCGTATCTCCTGTGATCAGATAAAGTCCGCCTGCTCCCAGTTCTTCCATATTCAGTTCCTGTATGCCCGCATACGGTCCAAATGCCGACATGCGGATATAGACTGGTCTCATGCTTTATCCTCCCACACCTGTTCCATAATCTCCTGCATCAGCCTGAACTGTTCTTCATCCATCGGCTGATTATTCTGTGTCTCATAAAACTCCGCAAATAGTTCCATCGGAGATTTCTTTTCGATGGCCTCAATCTCCTGTAACACCTGATTCCCGCGCGTTCTCGCATTATCGTAGTCTAACTTCATCAGATTCGGATAGATCACCTGCAGCTTTCTGACTGCATCTGGTATATCTTCCTCATCCGTTAATGTAATATGCAGATAGTCTTCCCTGTCCATATCCCGGTAATACGCCCGGTCTGTCAGCTCCATATACGTGCCTTGGATTTCCCGCATATCATACTTTGGTATCAAAGGAATGCGCCGAATCGACACCTTTCCTTTTTCTTCCAGTTCCACCACGGTAAGGGACTTCTCATGACCTGCTTCTGAAAAGGAATACTTTAATGGAGTCCCACAATACCGCACCGTGTCTCTCATGATCCGCTGCGGTCTGTGGATATGCCCCAGTGCCACATAGTCGAACCCGTCAAATACAGTTACATCCACATTGTCGGTGCCGCCCACAGAGATTTCTTCCGAGTCCGAACGTTCCGCGCCTGTCACAAACTGATGCGTTACCAGCACCTGTCTGGCATCCGCATTTCTCTCCATATGGGAAATGGCTGTACGCATGGCATCTGTATAACTCTCTATCTCCTCCTCTGCATAACAGCGTCTTACATGAATCGGCTTGATAAATGGCAGTAAAAAGAACTGTACAATACCGTATGCATCTTCTAATTCCACTGGCTTTACATCTCCGTCATAGACCGGAGACACATGCACACCGCTGTGCTCCATCAGCTTCCCGCCAAATGCAATACGCTCTGCCGAATCGTGATTGCCACTGATGATCATGACTTCCACGCTCTGCTCCGCAAGCCCGCATAAAAACTGGTCAAATAACTGTACTGCTTCCGCCGGAGGTACAGGCTTGTCATAGATATCGCCCGCTAAGATCACCACATCCGGATGTTCTTCTGCAACGTGTTCCAGAATCTGCTTCAATATATAGCGCTGGTCATCCAGCATCGAAAACTCATGCACCCGTTTCCCCAGGTGAAGGTCTGACAAATGTATGATCTTCATAGACGGTGCCTCCTTTTGACATACGATTATTATACCTTATCTCATTAGATTTATATATATCAGTTCAAGCAATATGTCTTGCATCATTTGTTACTACGTGATATATTAAAGATACAAAAGGAGCAACCGCCAACAAGGTTGGTTGACCTCTTATAAGTATGACATAGACTGCCACCCTTTTCTGGTCAAAGTTCGGGGTGGCTTTCTATATGCTGTATTAGTGACAAATTATATATACAAATGTCAGTAATGACAAAATGAACATTCCAAAAGACATTAACTCTTTAAAATCAAAATGCTTCATTTGCACCACCTCCATTCTTACAAGAATAGAGGTCTCCACCCTGCAACACGGTTACTCATTTATTATGTTATCACATTTTCTTTTTTATTTCAATCATTTGTATCTCAGTTTTTCAATTTATATACAATCCACACAATTCCAAACACTGCCGCTATATACACCAATGCCACCAGCACGGAACTTTTCTTTCCACGTCCCCATTTGCCTGCTGCCAGATACATCGCATCCAGCACATCCGCCAGGAACAGAAACTGCAAAATCCCATGAAGCACAGCTGCACCTCCGCTGATCTTACCGGCGCGGACGCTCCCCCGGATCACCTGTATACTGTACATACTTCCAGGCAGGATCGCAAGCCAGCTCATAATAACACTCCACCCGATCATCACCAGTACAAACGGAAGCCAGACCGGTGCAACAAGAAGTGCCAGTCCCCTCGTTCCCATGACCAGTCCAAATGTGAGCATGAAATATACCAGAAAAAGTACGATAAAGTTCACACAGAAAAAGATGACCAGACCATACTTATGGATCAGCATTCCGTTGATACAGCCAAGCATGTCCTGCCTTTTGTATATCTGGAATGACTTGACCATGTTCCAGATGCCAAGTATTACCAGGATTCCGCCATACACAAGCATCGGCAGGAACCACAGTACCGTCTGTGTCCAGTACGACATATCCACCACACCCATAAACCATGTAAACAGTTCAAAATGAACCGCCATAAGCGGTGCACAAAGAGATAACAATATGACATAGATAACCGCTAACCGTTTTGCCGCTTTGTCCATTCCGATCCACTCCTTTATCGTCACCTTTTGTAATAATTATTCCTTTATATTATCTCTGCTGTTCTCCACCGCACAGGAAATCGCTTCATTAAATGTCGGATGTGCACGCATCGCATACATGAGCTGTGTGGAAGTCAAGCCATTTGCCAGTGCCGTTGCAAGCTCTCCGATCATATCTGTCGCTCTGGCGCACATGATCTGCGCTCCCAGTAATACATCACTGTTCGCCGCGAAGATTACTTTGATGAATCCTCCGGTCTCTCTGGAAATGATCTGCTGTCCATTGCCTTTCATATCATAACGTCCGACCCTGATCTGCACGCCTTTTTCTCTTGCCTGGGTCTCAGTCAGTCCCACGGATGCAATCTCCGGCTCGGTATACAGACAGCTTGGCACAATGGAAATCGGTGTAAACAGACAGCTCGGCACCATGGATACGATAACGGACGGTGTCAAATCGTTCATTTTCTCCACCACATAAGTGCCCTGCGCTGACGCCACATGCGCCAGCTGGATACCGCCGGTCACATCTCCGACGGCATAGATTCCCGGCACGCTGGTGCGGAAGAATTCATCCACCAGAATCTTGCCATGATCCATCTTGATCGGCACCTCCGGTGCAAATAATCCATCGGTATTCGGAATACGCCCCACCGACATCAGTAATGCCTCCGCATGTACACGCTTCGTACCCTCCGCGCAGACAAATTCACAGCATACGCCTTCTTCGTCGCGGGTAATCCGCTCCGACATACTTTCTTTATATATTTCCACGCCATGTGCCCGCATCAGACGTTCCAGTTCGTCGGAAAATTCGCTGTCGATACGCGGAATCAGATGATCCGATACTTCAATGATCGTAACTTTCGCTCCCAGATTACGGAATACGGTTGCTGTCTCCAGACCGGTCACACCACCGCCAAGCACAATCAGGCTATGATATTTATTACCTCCGGATGTCATCAGTGCTTCACTGGTCATAACTCCCGGCAGATCCGCTCCCGGTATGTCCAGTCTTCTTTCCTTAGAACCTGTTGCGATCAGTATCTTATTGCCAAAATAAAAGCTGCTGCTTCCATCTTCAAATGTGACACGCACCTGCTTTCCTGACATAACTGTCGCAGTCCCCTGTACTGACTGGATACCAAGTTCTTTGAACTCCTCTTCCAGATTCTCCCGCATCTCACGCGTCGCCTGGTTCTTATATTCGATCATATCCTGCAGGTCATACCCTGCATCATCTGCGTATAATCCGTATTTGCCGCATCCTAATATCTCCCGGTACAATGTCGATGCACGAAGCAGTGCCTTCATCGGAATACATCCACGGTTAATACAGGTGCCGCCGATTGGTCCTTTCTCGATGATCACCACCGACATGCCAAGCTTTGCGGCCTTCTTCGCAGCCACATAGCCGCCCGGTCCTGCCCCTATGATAAGCAGGTCAAATTTGTTATTCATACGTTACCTCCTGGCTCTCAGTCCATACTTCACATGCATTCTTTTAATCAATCTGCCAGTCGATCGGTTCCAGACCATGCTCTTCCAAGAATGCATTGGTCTGGCTGAACGGTTTACTTCCAAAAAATCCTCGATATGCAGACAATGGACTTGGGTGTGGTGCTTTCAGGATCAGATGCTTCGGATTGTGTAACATCGAAGCCTTCCGCTGTGCCGGACCGCCCCACAGGATAAATACGATCGGCCTGTCCTGACTATTCAGTGCCATGATCGCCGCATCGGTGAATTCTTCCCAGCCAATTCCGCGGTGTGAATTTGCCTGATGCGCACGAACCGTCAATACCGTATTCAGCATCAGTACGCCCTGTTCTGCCCATTTCGTCAGACATCCGTGATTCGGAATCGTACATCCCAGATCATCATGCAGCTCTTTATAAATATTGACCAGTGACGGCGGAATATCTACACCTTTCTTTACCGAAAAGCAGAGTCCATGTGCCTGTCCCACATTGTGATACGGATCCTGTCCCAGGATTACCACCTTCACCTTCGATAACGGTGTCAGATGAAATGCATTGAAAATGTCATCTGCCGGCGGAAATATCTGATATCTGCTGTATTCTTCATTCACCTTTTTAAATAGTTCCCGGTAATATGGCTTACTGAATTCTTCCTTCAGAGCATCCAGCCAGTCATTATTAATCGCTGCCATACGTTTCCTCTCCTCTGTGCTTTTACAGACGTACCGATACGCCCTTCTCACGCAAGTATTCTTTTACTTCCCGAATTTCCAGTTCTTTATAGTGGAACAATGACGCTGCCAGTGCCGCATCTGCCTTGCCATCTGTCAGCACCTCTTCAAAATGTTCGAGCGTACCGGCACCTCCTGATGCGATCACCGGAATTGATACCTCTTCAGCTATGATTCTGGTAAGCTCCAGATCATAACCGGCCTTTGTTCCATCGCAGTCCATGCTGGTCAGAAGAATTTCTCCCGCTCCCAGCTGTTCTACTTTCTTTGCCCACTCAACCGCATCGATACCTACATCGATACGGCCGCCATTTTTATATATATTCCATCCGCTTCCATCCGCTCTGCGCTTGGCATCAATCGCAACGACCACACACTGGCTGCCGAATTTGTCCGCAGCATCGGATATCAGACGCGGTGTATTGATCGCGGACGAATTAATCGATATCTTATCTGCACCTTCTCTTAGCAGTGCACGGAAATCATCCACCGTACGGATGCCGCCGCCTACCGTAAATGGAATAAATACAGTCTCTGCTACCTTGCGGACCATATCTACAACTGTCTCTCTGGCGTCAGACGAAGCTGTAATATCCAGAAATACCAGCTCATCTGCACCTGCTTTATCATATGCCTTGCCGATCTCTACCGGATCACCGGCATCTCTTAAATCTACAAAATTAACACCCTTTACCACTCGTCCGTTATGTACGTCCAGGCAGGGAATAATTCTCTTGGTATGCATGTCATCTTCCTCCTTCTACAGCTCCACAAAATTTTTCAAAATCTGAAGTCCTACATCGCTGCTCTTCTCCGGATGAAACTGACAGGCAAATACATTATCTTTTTCTACGGAAGCGTGGATCGTCGTCGTATAATCCGCAGTTGCGGTAACAATCTCTTCCTCTGCTGCCTTCAGATAATAAGAATGAACAAAATAAACATATGGATGTTCGCCTAATCCTTTAAAAAGTCTTCCTTCTCGTGGAAAGTCCAGTGAATTCCAGCCCATGTGCGGGATCTTATAGCCTTCCTTATCCGGCAGTTTCAGAATATCCCCTTTCAGAACTCCGAGACCTTCCACACCCGGTGCTTCATCGCTCCGCTCAAATAAAAGCTGAAGTCCCAGACAGATTCCAAGGAATGGCGTGCCTTTCTTTGTCACCTCATGGATCACCTCCACCAGTCCATACTGATGTAACTTCTCCATCGCGTCTCCGAATGCTCCGACGCCCGGCAGAATCACATGATCCGCTGCCATGATCTCGTCTCTGTCTCTGGTAATCTTCACTTCCTGTCCAAGAAGCTGCATGGCTTTCTCCACGCTTTTAATATTTCCCGCATCGTAATCAATAATTGCGACCATATATCTGGTTCCTTTCTTCTGTATTACCTCTCAAGCATAACAATTTCTTGCATATCATTTTACCTCTAACTCAAACCAAAAGGCAACCCCATTGTCATAATTCTCCACACCATATTTTCGATGCAGTGACTCCATGATGGCCTTGACGATAGACAGTCCGATACCGTTACCGCCATACTCTCTGGTATGAGCTTTGTCTACTTTATAGAATTTCTCCCAGATGTGTGAAATGTCTTCTTCCGGAATCGGCTTACCGGTGTTAAATACTGTCGTCCTTGCAATGCCATCTTTCACTTCAATCTTCACTTCTACCACCATGTCTCCCGCAAGATGGTTAAATGCATTGCTTACATAGTTCCTCACAACCTGCTCGATCTTATATTCATCGCCCCACACGTACAATGGCTCTGTCTGACGAAATCTTACCTTTGCCTGCTTCTGCTCTGCAAAAAGCTCCATGCTCTGCAGAACACCCTTCACTAACTCGGTCAGATCAAACCGTTCAAACTGAATCTTTTCATCACCAAATTCCAGCTGATTCAGATCCAGCAGATTACGTACCATATGATTCATCTTAGAGGCTTCATCCATAATGACATCACAGTAGAACTCTCTGCTCTCCGGATCATCATTTACGCCCTCTTTTAAGCCTTCTGCGTATCCCTGGATCAATGCGATCGGTGTCTTCAGCTCATGGGACACATTTCCCAGAAATTCATTCCGCATCTGCTCCAGTCTGTCCTTCTGCTCAATATCTTTCAACAATTGATTATTGGCACTCTTCAGATCTGAGATTGAACGTTCCAGCTTCTCTGACATCCGATTAAAGTTCTCACCCAGCACACCAATCTCATTGTCACCACCACTGGTGTATTTGGCATCAAAATCAAGCTCTGCCATTTTCTCTGAAAGTCCCGCTAGCTCTCGCAACGGTTCTGTCAGACGTTTCGAAAAGAACCATACCATCCATATCCCCACGACCAACACGATCAGCTCTACAACAATCAGAAACTTATTAGACAGTGCTACACTCTGCTGGATACTCTCGATTGGACTCTGAATCAGGAAAATGTAATTGGAGCCGAGCGTTCCACGCATCATCAGATACTCCGTTCCCGCCTCCTTTCCTTTGGTCTCTGTAAGTTCGTATTCATCTGTCTTCTTTAATGTCCGGTCATTTTTCTCTGTCCGGTTCAGTATAAACGCGTCCAGATTCTGCTGCAGATCCATGGTATGCTGCACATTGGTAATGAGCTTCTGATCTTTCAGATTAACTGCCAGAAAAAACAGATTATTCTTCTCTGCCAGGCGTACCAGTTCACTGTATGTCTCCTCATCGGATGTATCCAGTTCGTCATTTTGTTCCGCATCCAGAAGTGCTTCGTACATGCTGATAAATTTGGCTTCTTTATTGTGGATGTAATACGGTCCCAGCAGCCACACATTACATACCAGAACCGCCACACACATAAACGCCAGAAGCGAGATAAAAATTACGATCATCTGCTTCTTAATCGAATGTTTCATTTATTCCACCTCAAATTTGTAACCCATACCCCAAATGGTCTTAATGTAATTACCTTTATCACCCAGCTTATTTCTCAGCTTCTTTACATGGGTATCAATGGTCCGCGCATCTCCGAAATAATCATAATTCCACACATTATTGAGGATCTTCTCCCTAGAAAGTGCGATTCCCTGATTCTCCAGAAAATATGTCAGCAGTTCAAATTCTTTATAACTAAGGTCGATACTCTTGCCGTCCACCTGTACCTGATGTGCCGCCTTGTCAAGCTCAATACCACCGGCTTCCATCTTCTCTTCTGCATCTGTTCCGTATATACGCTTCAGAAGTGCACCTACACGCGCCACCAGGATCTTCGGACTGAATGGCTTAGAAATGTACTCGTCCACACCAAGTTCAAATCCCTGCAGCTCATCACGCTCTTCAGATCTGGCCGTCAGCATGATGATCGGAACCGTGGAGTCTCTGCGGATCTCACGGCATGTCTGCCATCCATCCATCCTCGGCATCATCACATCCAGAATCACCAGATCGATCTTCTGCTCATAGAAAATATCCATTGCTTCCATTCCATCCCCTGCTTCCAATACCGAATAGCCTTCTCTCTGAAGGAAATCCTTTACCAGTTTACGCATTCTGCTCTCATCGTCTACTACCAATATCTGTATATTACTCATCTAACCACCCTGTCCTCTTCGTATCATAATGGGGATTTCTGCCCTGTATCTTACGCTTAGTGTAGCACAGTTTTATGATGCTTTTGTGAATTTTTCTTCGCTTTTTCACAATTTTATGGTAGTATATCCGTAGAATCAAAAAAGAAAAGTATTTCAGTTACTCAATCTGAACATACATCTGATAAAGGAGACGATTATTATGAAGTGTCCAATTTGTGGAGATACATTAACCCCTAGCAAAAAGAATCCTGATTACATGCTGTGCCACAGCTGTCGTAAGAAGTTCCGCATTCCAGAAAAACATACCACAGCACCTGCGAAGACCGCACCGGTAAGAACCGAGCCGGCAGTTTCGGATGAGGATGACGATGTAGAATTCCATTTCCGTTATGCCAATATTCCGCCAAAGGAAGTCCGCGAGAAGCAGGAGCGGGAGATGCGCAAAGCATACGATGAACTGCTTTCTATCGGAAAAGAAGAAAAAGAAAAGAAGAGACATGGTTTCTTCCACAGAAGAAAAAAATAAATATACGTTTTCAGGGCTATGATTAATCAAACACTTTTGATTAATCATAGCCCTGTCTGGTTTATAAGTCTTGTATTATTAAAAGTCGAAATCCGCGTAATCTTCCGGCAGAAATCTGTGATAGATAATATGACATCCTTCATTCTTAAAGCAGTAATAATACGGGTCGCCGACACTCTCCGGAAAACGGAGCAGATAATCGAATTCTCCGTTATCAATATTTTCACAGATCACGCCATCCGCATGGCGGTCAAATAACGCACGGATCTGCTCCATTGTCGTGCCATGCTGCCACAGCATTTCTACCAGTTCTTTAATAAATTCATTGGCTCCCATATGTTCATGTACATACTCACTGCCTTCCTCCGGAATACGGAAGCAGAACCTGTCTCCTTTATGCGTAACCGTGAGCATACCAAGCTTCGCAGTCATATCCTCCGGAAAATGTATCAACCTCTCCTGCATGGCATCCACGCTGTCCTCTGCCTCAAATAAATGATTCAGCGAACTCAGCGGATAGTACAATCTGACAGCCTCCTTACGATAGCCGAGCTTTGCCTGTTCTTCCTTCATCAGATCAATCAGATTCTTCTCTAATTTTGAATATCCCATGCTGTATTTCTTCCTCCATACACTTAGATAAGCTCAATTAATGCGTTCAGTTCTTCTTCTGTAGTGCCCCAGCTTGTAGCAATACGCACAACTGTATGGGTCTCATCGTATTTCTCCCAGAAACCAAATCGTGCTTCTTTTTCCAGTTCTTTCTTTTTCTCATTATCCAGAATTACGAAGATCTGGTTCGTCGGAGAATCGATCAGGAACTGATATCCCTTCTCCTTAAATGCTTTTTTCAGCTTTTCTGCCATCTCGATCGCATGTTTGCTGATCTCAAAATACAGATCATCCGTAAACAACGCATCAAACTGTACGCCAAGAAGCCGTCCTTTGGCATTCAATGCACCATGCTGTTTTACCGTAGTAAGGAAATGCTTCGGCATATTTCCATGGGTAAATACAACCGCCTCACCGCACAATGCCCCCACCTTTGTGCCACCAATATAAAACACATCACACAGCTTTGCAATATCCGGAAGCGTTACATCCGTATCCTTACTCATCAGACCGTATCCGAGTCTCGCTCCGTCCATGAAGAGTGGAAGCTCATACGTTTTGCATACAGAAGACAGGGCTTCCAGCTCTGCTTTTGAATACAGTGTTCCATATTCTGACGGATGTGAAATGTACACCATACCCGGACGTGCCATATGTTCATGATTATCATCTGCATAATAATCCTTCAGATACTGTTCCAAATCTCCCGCGTCGAGCTTGCCGTTCACATGTGGAATTGTCAGCACCTTATGTCCTGTATACTCGATTGCTCCCGCTTCATGGAAATTCACATGCCCCGTATCTGCTGCCACTACTGCTTCATAACCCGCAAGCATGGCATCAATTACAATCTGATTGGTCTGTGTGCCTCCGGTCAGAAACTGTACCTGCCCACTGGCAAGTTCACATGCTTTCAGAATCTTCTCTGCCGCTGATGCGCAGTATGGATCAAAGCCATATCCCTTTGCCGGCTCCTCGTTTGTCTCCAGCAGGCGCTCCAGAATCTTCTTATGAGCTCCTTTATTATAATCGCATTCAAATGATAACATCTGTATTCTCCTTTCCGATTTTTTCTTCTTCCTGATACTTTTATTATTCTTTTTGTTTGTGTACATATTGACTGGCAACATCTACCAGCAGAAAGCCCAATGCTATAGCAAGGCAGGTTGTTGCAAGCGTGATTGCCTGCTGATTTGCCATCGCATAATCTCTCTGCTCAATCCCATACATCATATAGAACAGGTTTGCCCCAGGCACCACAGGCAAGATAGATGTTGTCAGAAAAATGGTTGCCGGTGCCCGATGGTATCTGGACATGATAAATGCATAGGCTGCTACCACAGTTGCCGCTACTATCGTGCAGATAAATGTATCCCCATGTAGATACTGTGCAATCAGATATGCACCCCAGGTCATGCTGCCACCAATCCCAACATAAAATGCCTGCTTATCGGCTGCCTTGAATAACCACGCAAATCCCATACTTGCAATGCCACAGGATATCAGCTGTGCCGGCACACTGGGTGTCAAACACATTTCATACATTTCTCCCCGAAATAATATCATTGCAAGCCCCGCACCGCAGGCAATTCCCACAGCTCCGACAAAAGCATGAATGATATTCAAAAATCCGGACAGATATGCACGGCTTACCAGATCCCGAAGTCCGTTCGCAACGCACAGACCACTGATCAGTACCATGCTGAGTCCCAGGCATGTACGATCAGGATGATTGCCTAACCCCAGATGATATGCTCCAAATATCCCTGCCGTAGCCACAAACGACACGATTAGATTACAAGCGACCAGATTATGCTCTTTGCGTTTCAGACGCCGTCCAAACCACACCAGTACCAGAACAGTAACCACAATTCCTACAAGTGTATCTTCCAGATCACATCCAAAATACACGCCAAATCCAACACCTCCCATAAGGGAAGCCAGGTACTCAATATACGCCGGCTGTTTCTTGCGGCTCATCACCTCATCATACTTCTCCTGAATCTCTGCAACAGACGGCTGGTTCCTGCAGATATAGCGGGAAAGATTATTCAGATAATCCAGACGATCATAGTTAAATCCTGTCCTGTGAACCCTACGCACCTGCGTAATAAACGTTCCGTCTTTCGATCTGATCGTCACCTGGATATTACTCTGAATCGCGAACACACTACACTGCCCAATATCGTAGCTCTCCAGCATACGATACATACTATCTTCAACCCGATCTGTCTCCGCGCCGCTCTTGATCATCTCCTTACCTATATTAATGATCTCATTTAACAGCAATTCATAATCCATGCTTGTTTATACCTTTCTGTTACTTATCCAATTAATCCCTGAACAATAATAATCAGGATCAATATCGGAAGTATAAACTGGAAGTATGGTTTCAGCCACTTACCAAAACGTAATCCAGTTCCCTGATTACATTCATCCAGATATTTATCAAATCCCCATCCCATCTTAGTCACACAGAACAGCAGATAGATGAGGGAACCAATCGGCAAGAGCAGGTTGCTGACAATAAAGTCCTCGCTGTCCAGCACATCTCTTCCTCCGATCAGATGGAGATTGCTCCATACATTATACCCAAGTACACATGGGATACTGGCAACAAGTACGATCACACAGTTGATCACAGATGCTTTCTTACGTTCTATGCCAAACATATCCATGCTGAATGAAATAATATTTTCAAATACTGCAATAACAGTAGAAAAGCTTGCAAACACCATAAACAGGAAGAACAGTGCTCCCCATACGCGTCCGCCCGCCATATTTACAAATACATTCGGAAGCGTCACAAAAATCAGTGACGGACCTGCATCCGGCTGTACTCCATATGAAAAACATGCCGGAAAAATGATCATACCAGCCATCAGTGCTACAAATGTATCCAGTCCGCAGATGCTTGCTGCCTCTCCCGGAAGGGTGTGATCCTTAGACATATAACTTCCGAAAATTTCCATTGCTGCAATTCCAAGGCTCAATGTAAAGAATGCCTGATTCATCGCAGCGGTTACCACATTACGGATGCCGACTTCCTGAATCTTGTCCACACTTGGAACCAGATAAAACTTCAGTCCTTCTCCCGCACCTGGAAGCACCAGGCTGTGTACTGCCAGTACCAGGATCAGTACCATCAGTGCCACCATCATAAACTTACTGATCTTCTCCAGACCATCCTGCAGTCCCTTAGAACATACAAAGAAACCAGCCACAACAGATACTGCCATCCATGCGCCCATCTGTCCCGGTGATGCAAGCAGTCCTCCGAATGCTGCTCCTACCTGATCTGCATTCATCCCCGGCTTAAATTCTCCTGTCAAAAATTTAAAAAAGTAGCTGATCATCCAACCGCATACCGTTGTATAATACATCATCAACACATAACACCCAAGGATGCAGAACCATCCGTGAATATGCCATTTGCTTCCAGGCTTCTCAAGCGCCTTGTAACCCATAACCGCACTTTTACGACTCGCACGTCCTACCGCAAGCTCCATAGTTAATACCGGAAGTCCCATGCTTACCAGGAAAATCAGATATAATAATACGAAAAAACCTCCTCCGTTCTGTCCTGCCACATATGGAAATCTCCATACATTGCCGATACCGATCGCACATCCTGCGCTGACCAGCAGGAAGCCCAGACGGCTCTTAAAGCTCTCTCTTTTCATTGATTCTCATTTCCTCCAATTCTTTCTCTTTTTCGTACCGCCCATTATAACACATTCCCGCAAAAAATGGCACAAAAAATGGAGACCGGAATCTCCGATCTCCATCTGTGATAAAGCACTCATTGTACAAACTTTCCGAATCCCATTACTCAATGGTAATAAACTTCGGCTCTTCTTCGACTTTCTTGATCTCTTTTGGCACGATCAGCTTCAGCACTCCATCATTAAATGCTGCCTTGATATCCTCCTGCGTCAGATCCTCACCTACATAAAACTGTCTGCTGCAGGTGCCGGTATAACGCTCCTTGTGGATACATTTGCCTTTGGCTTTCTTCTCCTCATCCGTCTCATTATCATGAGCAGTGATCGTCAGATAACCTTCCTTCAGATCAGCCTGAATATCAGACTTGCTGTAACCCGGAAGATCCATCTCAATCAGATAATTGCCATCTTTCTCGTAAATATCAGTCCGCATTACCTGCGTCTCTGTGCGCTCCTGGCTGCGTCCATAAAACGGATCGCGAAACATATTATCAAATAAACTGTTATAACCTCTGTTAGCCAATACCATAAAGCATCCTCCTCATCTATAGCTATCGGGATCTTCGTCCCTCAAGTGTGTTTGTTTTATTTGCTATATATATTATATAACACACTTTGTTAGCACTGTAAAGAGATGAGTGCTAATTTAATTATAAACTTTCTATAAACCTAATATTCTATAAATTACTCCGCAAGTACGGTTCCTACCGGAAATGCCGTACGGAATACTTTTCTCACAAGCGGTCCCGCAACGATCAGCTGAAACGGCAACGCCATAATAAAGTTCTTCGGAATATTGGTCAGCCAGATGATTGGCAGTGCACTCCACTCTCCTGATCTCACACAGGCTTCCACTCCGCCATAAAATGACATGATAATTACCATCGGAACTACCATACAGCAAGATACTGCAATCACTTTTTTCATCGTACTGCTGTCCGGGTTTACCAGAAAACGGAATGCAAATCCTTTTGCCGGCCCAGATACTACAAACCAGTCACACAGCATCGCAAAGACATAGGCGATCGGGAATCCAAGCCACGCTTCCTTTATCGTCTCCACATTCAAAATTCCCATATGTAATGTTACATTATAAATACTCATCCACAACACCATCGTAAAACACATCATAATCGTGTAAATCAAACTTTCTCTCTTATGCATCGGCATATCATTTTCCTCCTGTCATTCTTATTGTCTTTCAGATACAATCAAACATTTTACAACAGAATGCTTTGTATTAGAATTCAAAAAATGCTATTATTAATAACAGAATCGAATTAATAATAATTCATTTTGAGTTTTTCAGGAGGTATGCAATGACAATATTTCAAATAGAATGTTTTCTGGCTGTAGCTGAGCACCTGAACTTCGCCAGGGCTTCCAGACAATTAAATGTCTCTCAGCCAGCCATCACCAGACAGATTCATACTTTAGAAGAAGAACTGGGCACTCAGCTTTTTATCCGCAGCACAAGAATGGTACGCCTCACAGAGAACGGACGTATCTTCCAGTCAGATGCACAGCTTATGGTTAATACTGCCAGACGTTCCATCCAGCGTTTTGCCAGTCAGGATGAGTCTAAGATCATCGATTTTCACATTGGCTGTGCCAATCCATTACATATGGAACTACTTTCTAATACACTGGAACAAATGAAAGATATTTATCCTATGCTCCACCCAAAGGTTCTCATTCTTCCGGAAACACATTTTCCAGATGCCCTGAAACGTGAAGCTTTGGACGTTACTGTGGGATTCCATGCTCCCGGCGTCAAAGATTCTCTTCATTATAAAGAATTGTGCCGCCCACGCTTTGCCTGTCTGTTCCGGGACACACTCCCGCTGAGTCAGAAGAAGCAGGTTACCGCAAATGATCTGAACGATTATGCTATTATTCTATACGATCCGGGTGTAATCTCCCCAACCGTCTACAACGGACAATGGGAATTTGCAAAGAACAAGAAACCATCCCAGTTATATTACTGCGAAACAACAGAAAATGCGCTTCTTCTGGCCGATGCAGGATATGGCGTGACACTGCTTCCAGATATCCGCCTTCCTGCACATCAGCACCTGACGAAGCGCACTCTCTGCAGTAATGATATATATTCTTTTGGATTATATTATAAATCTTACCGGACCAAGCCTTACTTGAAAGACTTTATCCGGCTACTACATGATGATACGGCTGCATTTTCTTCTGACGCAGAAAATGCACAGGATTAAAAACCATATTCTCTAAACACTATCAGGGCATCTTCTTTCCCGATGCCCTGATAATTTTTCAAGTTTCTTCATATATCTTTCTTACACACTACTTGCTTTCATAACTCCGTCTGCAACATAACGAAACATATGCGCCGGCATCCCGACTCCCAGTTCTCCGAAATCGCTGGCGGTGGATGTTCTGGCTCCACAACACATAAGTGACAGATTCAGATCGTTTCTCATAAATGGCTTCGATGTCATATCACTGCACATCGCACCATTTCCCACGCTTATAAATGGCTGAGGCACTCCATAATGATATGTATATCCCTCTACAACATGCATGATCTGTTCTGCCATTCCAATAATGATTACCACATCCGCTTCTTCCATCTCAGCAAGCGGTCCTATCTCCAACCCATATATTTTCTGTGGAATTGGCATTGTATTCTTACAAACTTCACGGGCAATTCCAAGATCAGAATATAATCCGCAATGACTCATAAGCTGTCCTGAATGCATCCGCTCTGATTCCTCCCGCATCCCTGTCAATTCCGGTCCGCTGCTGCAAGTAAAATTCTCAGACACTACTTTCGTTCTTTTTCCGTGAGTAGCCCTATTAACAAATCCACATAAACGTGTTTTTATTCCGGCTTGTTCTGCTGAGCATGCATCGTAATCCTGTTCATATACCAGGAATCGGATTCCCACGATCTCCCGTTTAAGCTCTAATTTTTCTGATATGCTTTTTATTCTTTCCTGTTCCATATTCTTCTCCGATTTATCAGACTTTGTATCTTTGTCTGCATCTACTCTCTGTTAACCGCACGTTCACATTCATCGCAATATTTATCATATTCAGACGCCTGTGTTCCATAATCGTAATTCATTATGATTTCAAATCCAAGTTCTTCCGGATATTCCAGTCGTTCTAAAAGTTCTTTTTTAGGACGGTTATTCTCTGTATGATTAACCGTTTCAAGTACACCATTCAATACGCTTTGCAACATATGGACTGGCATGGAAATACCCATTTCGCCACTTCCATACTTGCCTGATTTTCTTGCACATGTACTTAACAGCGACACATTCACATCGTTATTCATAAATGGCTTGGCAATCAGCTCATTGCAAATGCCATTATTCGCTACCGCGATTACATTTTTTGCTACGCCGTAATATTTCGCATAGCCCTGCATGACTCGCATAATGTCTTTCGCGGTTCCGATCACAATTGCCAGGTCAGCCTCTCCCATCATCTCTATCGGTGCAATTTCTATACCATATATCTTTTGTGTAATACACTGCTTATTTGCGCTGATCTGTCTGGAAATCGCCAGACTCTCATAACGTCCATTCCGATAGTCTTCCCTTCCGGTACTCACATCTGCCGGAATCTCGCGAAGTCCTACCGCATATGCCGCATTCATGCACTGGAAATTATCTGCTTTTGCTTTCACCCGCATTCCATTTCCCGCTTCCCGCACCATGCTGCATATTGACGTATGATCCACTTCCACTGCCCGGCAATCTTCATATTCTTTTTGCATCACAAGAAACCGGACACCTACAATCTGTCGTGCCAGTCCAAGGGCTTTATGTGCCCTCCTCACCTGCAATTCATACATATCTCTTCGAACCTCCACTTACACAATTTTTTCCAGAAATTTTCTGGTACGTTCGTTCTTAGGATTCAGGAATAGCTCTTCCGGTGTTCCTTCCTCTACAATACGTCCCTCATCCATAAATATAATCCTGTCAGCAATCTCTCTTGCAAATTTAATCTCGTGCGTGACGATAATCATCGTCCGTCTATGCTCATTTGCCAGATTACGCAATATGTCCTGGATGCCGGACACGAGCTCCGGATCCAGTGAAGAGGTCGGTTCATCCAGCAATATTACCTTCGGATTCACAGCCATTGCTCTTGCAATCCCCACTCTTTGCTGCTGTCCACCAGATAATCTGGACGGATACTCATCGACTTTATCAAGCAGTTCCACCTGTTCCAGATATTTTAACGCTTTTTCTTTTGCTTCTTCTTTTTTCATCTTTTGTACAGATGTCATAGGAAGCATTACATTCTGCAAAACTGTTTTATTCTTAAACACATTATAATTCTGAAATACCATAGAGCTCTTCTGCCTCAGTGCACGTATCTGCTTTTCGTTTTTCTTCTGAACATTTAATATCACTCCATCAATTTCAATACTGCCCTGTTCTGGAAATTCAATACAGTTCAGGCATCGCAAAAATGTAGACTTTCCCATCCCCGATGGACCGATAATCACAACTACTTCTCCCTGTTCTGCAGTAAAATTTATTCCTTTCAGCACATGAAGTTTACCAAAACTCTTGTGCAAATCTTTTACTTCGATCATCCTATATCTCCTTCATATACCCGCATTGAATCTTATATCTTAATGATTACAAATGCTTGCAGATCCGTACTTCCATTCGTTTTAAAATCCGGTTAATCAACACAAGCATTCCCCAGTACACAATACCTACTGCGATATATGCTTCCATAAATCTCAGCGAAGAACCACCAAGAATTTTAGCTTGCGAAAGCATTTCGATCACACCGATTGTAAAACCAATTGCAGTATTCTTGACCATACCAATGAATGAATTTCCAAGTGACGGAAATGCCGCAATAAAAGCCTGTGGCAAAATAATCTCCATATACATAGCAATCGGACTCATGCCGATAGATAACGCAGCCTCTTTCTGTCCTTTATCAACCGACATTAAACCACCCCTGATTGTCTCAGCAATAAAAGCAGAAGAATTCATAGCAAGCGAAATAACCAGCGTCACGCTTGCCGGCATCCCTCTCATAAATGTAAAGATCTGCGGAAGTCCAAAATAGAAAATAAACAGCTGCGTGATATACGGTGTTGACCGAAAATATGAAATATATAACCCTGCTATATACCTCAATACTTTATTTTTAGATGTATAGCATATCTCCAGAATCATACCCAGCACAAAAGCAAAGAAAAAAGAAATCAGTCCTAAATACAGCGTATATGGAATCTTCAACAAAAGAGCCGGAAAACAGGAACAGAAAAATTCAACATCAAATCTCATAATCGATCTCCTTACTTATTACACAAATAAAGGTAGCCTTAAAGACTACCTTTATCATTTACTTACTACTCTTCAGTAATCTGTGTCACGTCACGTCCATAGAATTTTTCTGAAAGCTTGCTAAGTGTTCCATCATCCTGCATTTCCTTAATGCTCTTATTAATCGCTTTGATAATCTCTGGATCAGCATCTTTTGCAAATGGCCATGCCTGATAATCTACGATGATTGGATCTCCAATCAGTTTAAAGTCGTATTCGCCTTTTTCCATTACTGAATCAAATGACAATTCTGTAATTGGAAATGCGTCAAAATGTCCTACTTTAAGTTCTTCATATGGGCTTCCTGCAGTCTCAACACATTCAATCTGTTCATCTGCTCCGTGCTCTGAATTGTATTTATCAAAGAAGTCCTGAAGAACTGTACCAAACTCAATACAGACTTTTCTTCCCTGAAGATCATCTAACGTCTCTGCCGGATCATCACCACGCACACACATTTTAATAGAGTTCTCTGCATATACATCTGTGAACTGATAAGTCTCTTTTCTCTCATCTGTTACAGAAACCTGACCAACGATTGTATCATACAGACCGCTGTCGATTCCACCAAACATAGCTGAGTAGTCATCAGATACTTCCCACTTGACAGAAATACCTGCTCTGTCACAGGCTTCTTTTAATGCTTCAACTTCAAATCCTGTTAAATTACCACCATCATCTGTATAAGCAATTGGATAAAATGTTCCTCTTGCAACAGCTGTAATCTCTTTGTCAGAAGATTCGTCCTTTGCATCTGTTGTGGTTTCTTTCTTAGTTTCCTTGGTGTCACTGTCACTTTTTGCTCCGCAAGCTGCCATGCTAAATACCATTGCTGCCGCAAGAAGCAAGCTAATCGCTTTCTTTTTCATAATTCCCTCCTCATTTGCATCGCATATATCTTATGTCATTCTATCTTTCTTTAGTAGTTTTGTCCAATTGATAATCCCTATATATCATAAGATTTATTCATCCCATCTATATATCACTCTTGTACGCTATATTTTCTGGGCTTTTTCACTTCATTCCATTCACCATTTTATACTTATACAGCATTTCTGCATGATTCTGCTCTTCTACCTGAATGTCCGCCAGCAGCTTCCTGACTTCTGTATTTCCAAATGCAAATACGTTGGTATTATATTCTCCTGACACCAGTTTTTCCGTTCCAATACAGTCCGTTGCAAGAAATGCATCCTTTGTTTTTTCTTCCGGCGAGCTCATGGCTGTATATGTCGCTTTCGGTTCATAATCACGCCCTGCCGTGTCGTTGCAGTCACACGACGGTACTGTGCCTTTCAAGACTCTTCCGAGTGAATCGTAATGCTCTCTTTCTTTACTCTGCAATGTCTGAAACAGCTTCTTCAACTCAGGATCCTTTGCCTGCCCGGCGTACATTCCATATTTCTCAATACAACTTTTCTCCTGTGTCTGTAAATCCTCAATCGTAGTGCGTTCTTTTTCTGATAATATCATGGTAACTCCTCCTTGTATTTTATGAACAATGGTAGTATGACTCCATTTTTTCTTCTTATTCCATGGCGACCGTATTTTTCCAGATTTGGTGACAAAATGTTTGACATCCCACCAAAAACTCCGTATACTTTTGGTTAGTAAAACCGAATATGTTTTATCGGCATACGATTGATTTTGAGATTGAACAGGAGTTCATGAAGGGGTGCACCACCGCGGGTGTATTCTTTTGTGGACTCTTTTTTTGTAACGTCTCAGAGCCATGCAGATTTACAGCGTAATCGAGACAGGCTCTGAAACGTTGCAACGAATTAACTCTCTCAGGAAAGGAGCGCACTATGATCACTGTGAACGGAAAGAATGTAGAACTTCCACATCCAATGTCGGTTGCTGAATATCTGGAAACGAACCAGTATTCGGCTGGTCGCATTGCTGTAGAGTTGAATCACAAGATTCTGTCCAAAGCGCATTTTGCAGATACCATGCTCACCGAATGCGACACATTGGAAATTGTAACATTCGTAGGCGGTGGCTAACCTGCCTTCAGATGAGCAAACCAACATCAATATTATTCACGAAAGAAGGTTATTTATTATGAATCAGACAACTGACAAATGGTCACTGGGCGGTCACGAATTTACCTCCCGCTTTATCCTTGGCTCCGGCAAATTTTCGCTGGATCTGGTAAAGGCATGCGTTGAAAATGCCGGAACCGAAATCGTTACCCTGGCTATCCGCCGTGCAAATGAAGGCGGACTTGCTAACATCTTGGATTACATTCCGGAAAATGTTACCCTGCTGCCAAATACTTCCGGTGCAAGAACCGCAGAGGAAGCTGTTCGCATTGCAAAGCTTTCCAGAGAGCTTGGCTGCGGTGATTTTGTAAAAGTAGAAGTTATCCATGACTCCAGATATCTGCTGCCGGATAACTACGAAACTATCAAAGCTACCGAGATGCTGGCAAAGGAAGGATTTACTGTTATGCCTTACATGTATCCGGATTTGAATGCTGCAAGAGATCTGGCCAATGCAGGTGCTGCCTGTATCATGCCTCTCGGCGCTCCGATCGGATCTAACAAAGGTCTCTGCACCAAGGAATTTATCCAGATCCTGATCAACGAGATCGATCTTCCGGTTATCGTAGATGCAGGTCTTGGCCGTCCGTCTCAGGCATGTGAAGCAATGGAAATGGGTGCAGCAGCTATCATGGCAAACACAGCTATTGCAACCTCAGGAGATGTTGCTCTCATGGCTTCTGCTTTCCGCGACGCTATCATTGCCGGACGTAATGCTTATCTCGCAGGTCCTGGAAGAACTCTGGATCGTGGTGCAAGCGCTTCTTCACCACTGACCGGATTCTTACACGAGTAAGTCAGGAGGGAGAGCATTATGAAAGAACATGCAACAGAAGAACATTTGAACGAAAGTATTCTGAACGAAGAAATTCTGGAAGATCAGAAGAAAAACCGTATTGACCACATGACCTACCTGCCAGGTATGGAGGATCCAGGTTCTGACATTATGGATCAGGTGGTAGAAGCATCCAAAAACTATGACTATGACAGCTATACGGCTGCTGATGTGCGCCGGGCACTGCAGGCAGATCCGGTAACACCGAAAGACTTTGCCGCACTCCTTTCTCCTGCTGCACTTCCATTTCTGGAAGAGATCGCACAGGCTGCGCAGCGCGAGACCAGAAAGCACTTCGGCAACAGCGTTAATATGTTTACGCCGCTGTACATTGCCAACTACTGCGAGAACTACTGCATTTACTGCGGATTTAACTGTCACAACAAGATTCGCCGTGCGATGCTTAATGCAGAGCAGATCGACATGGAAATGGCTGCCATTGCCAAATCCGGACTACAGGAAATCCTGATCCTGACCGGAGAGAGCCGTGTCAAATCTGACGTCAAATACATCGGCGAGGCATGTAAGATTGCAAGAAAATATTTCAAAGTCATCGGATTAGAAGTCTACCCTATGAATTCCGATGAATATGCTTACCTGCACGAATGCGGAGCCGACTACGTAACCGTATTCCAGGAAACTTACAATTCCGACAAATACGAAACACTCCACCTCGCCGGACACAAGCGTATCTTCCCATATCGTGTCAATGCACAGGAACGCGCACTGATGGGCGGCATGCGCGGTGTCGGATTCGGTGCTCTCTTAGGGCTGGATGATTTCCGCAAGGACGCATTTGCCACAGGCTATCATGCATGGCTCCTGCAGCGCAAATACCCACATGCCGAGATTGCATTTTCCTGTCCGAGACTCCGTCCAATCATCAACAATGACCGGATCAATCCGATGGATGTACACGAGGCACAGCTGTTGCAGGTTGTCTGCGCATACCGGCTGCTGATGCCATTTGCAAGTATCACTATCTCTACCAGAGAATGTGCCCGCGTAAGGGATAACCTGGTGCAGATCGCGGCTACCAAAATTTCTGCCGGAGTCAGCACCGGAATCGGTGAACACGTCGATGAGATTGAAGAAAAAGGAGACGACCAGTTCGAGATCTCTGACGGAAGAAGCGTAGATGAAGTCTATCAGGCGCTGGTTCAGAATCATCTCCAGCCGGTCATGAACGACTATGTATACGTCTAAAGAAATGCAGGTTGTCGCAGTCACGAACCGCAGTCTCTGTCACAGGCCATTTCCGGAACAGCTGGAAATGGTCTGTCAGACACATCCTGCGTTTATCATTCTGCGGGAAAAAGACCTGCCGGCACAGGAATATGAAAAACTGGCGGCACAGGTGCTGGAGCTCTGTCACTCCTATGAAGTAGCATGTGTTCTCCACACCTACCCGGATGCCGCACGGGCACTTGGCTGCACTTCTATCCACCTGCCCCTTCCACTTCTCCGAGAATATGCACATGAACTGAACGATTTTACACAGATCGGTTCTTCTGTGCACTCTGTCGAAGATGCTATGGAAGCAGAGAGACTTGGCGCGACTTACGTAACCGCCGGACACGTCTATGTCACAGACTGTAAAAAGGGGCTGGCACCTCGGGGACTGGACTTTTTAAGAAATGTCTGTAAGAGCGTATCCATCCCGGTCTATGCCATCGGCGGAATCCAGTTGGATGCTGATACTCACACGATTGCACAAAATCAGGCAGCAGAAATCGCCTCCTGCGGAGCAAAAGGTGGATGTATCATGTCAGGAATGATGCAGTTTACCCCTTGACATTCTCCCTTCCACTGCGTATAATGGACTATACGCAAAAGAACATCTGCCTAATCAGTACACTTTTATATTCGGGCTTGTACTGGTTTCGACGGGGGTTTAGAAGTTCTGGAAGCCATCCGTAGTGGGACACTACGTTAAAAGTTCTATTTAAATTTAAACGCAGATAATAATTTAGCGTACGCTGCCTAATTTGGCAGCAGTCGGCCTCGGGTCATCCGCTGCCTGAGTCACCGGCTTCAACGAGGCGGAGCACTTCGTTCCCAAAGCTTTGAGGGAATGGAAGACTTTATGAAGCTACTGAAGTTTTCAGCCTGTCATTAGGCGGGAGACGGAGGGAATGTCAGTATAATGACTGTGATGGGAGATGCCGGAATGGAAGGGCTTTCGGACGCGGGTTCGATTCCCGCCAGGTCCACTAAAACTGAACAAGACAAACTCGATATGCGATCCCTGTTCAGTATAACAAAATGATAACGGTACTGTGTATGATAATCATATACAGTGCCGTTATTTTTATGATATGATGCAGATATGAGCAAGCTCATGTGGATTTAGACCTTTTGACCCTGGCATCATTATATTAAACAGGACTGCTTTATCCTCTTGCGTCTTGCTGCCAGATGTGCTATATTGAACATACAAAGAGGGAAACCGCAAGCGGCTACCCGATTGTATAGTTAGCTGTTATTTACAACAGCCGTCAACTATTTGCGGTAGTTGGCGGCTATTTCCGTTTTCCCTTGAACATCTCATAACAGAGACCAACAAGGGCAACTATGAATATACAAAACTGAATCAGATCAGAATATGTAATCATCTTATCGCCCTCCT
>ERZ773103.715-NODE-715-length-37791-cov-3.869674_pt1 | contig 37791 bp, 38 predicted proteins | sample MGYA00511118_ERZ773103 | MGnify/ENA primary metagenome ERZ773103 (study PRJEB29015, sample SAMEA2737821) | human gut metagenome | biome: human gut; feature: human-associated habitat; material: faeces | place: China | collected 2012 ... | reverse complement strand
AGCGGCGATTTGGTTGCGGGGGCCGGATTTGAACCGACGGCCTTCGGGTTATGAGCCCGACGAGCTACCGAACTGCTCCACCCCGCGATATAGAGCACTCTCTCAAGTGCAGAGCTATTATATCCGATATTCGGTACTTTGTCAAGTACTTTGCGCAAACTCTTTTCGATTCCATGTGTAGGTTGTACAATGATGTGTTATAGGGCGCATGGAATTGAACAGGCAGCAACGCTGCCCCTGCAATTCCGTGTACAAAAAAAGAGGTCCTATAATAAATGTTGAGGGTGGGTGATGCACCTGACCTCAATGTCATAAAAAGAAGGTTGAGCATAGCGAAAAAACTTTATCATAAAAGTACCACCAATCACGAGAAAGGAAGAATCGCTATACCCAATAAAAATTATACCGCAATACTTCTGAATCTGGAAGATGTAATTATCACAGATGTCAAAAATACTTCCAATAATGATCAGCGAAAGCACGATCCGGAGTCGTGACAGAGTGAACTACAGGTTCAATGACATCCGGCATAAAGAGGTTTATATTAATACAGGAAGAAATCAATATGACGAGGTGAAGAAAATGAATCTGAAAGAAGCATTTCGCTATCAGAACAAGCTCCGGTCCTTGATGGACGAGGCACAGGAAATCCTGAGCCGTGATTCCAATGTCACAAAGACGAAGAATACCTATTTGCGCCACAAGGCCATAGCGGAAGCCGAAGATGAGACGGTAGCCGCCACTCCGGATACGGAGTATTATGAGCAGATCACCGGAATTGCGCAATTCCTGATGTACCTGCTCAGCGAGAAGGAGGCTCTGTTCGCTGCAATCCGAAAGGCAAAGGATGCGCTGGACATCGACATGGACAGCGAGGTCAGCCTCAACGCCACCCGCCAGTCAATTGCCCGCACTTTTAAGCGGATGAACGATTTGCGAAGCTCTGAGCAGACCATTCCAAACGGGGGAACCGGATACCGGTTTAATGCCGAGGGGAATCAGATTTCTTATCGCTGCGATGTGAAACGAGTTACCACCATCAATTATGACCGGAATGTCATCCGCAGAGAGCTGAGCAAGCTGAACAAGGCTTCCGATGAAACCTCCACAAAGCTTGACCTCTGCCTTGTTACATCCACAGTGGATTACGAACCGCCCTTTGATGGAAACGACAGCTTTGCAGATGCGTTCGAACGCTTCCTGGAAAACGCCGGAGCGTAACACTACGGCTTCGTCCGGCTATTTGGGGTGCGGCAAGATAAGAGAATACGGATACCGGTTCAGGTGCAGATGAACTATAATGCTGCGCATTTCCGAAAGGATACTACGGATTGGCCCGCCCAAAGAGCCTTAATAAAGATTGAAAGTCATACTTCTATTCCAGCCCCGTCAGTACATCCTTACGAGAAAACCGTGCTTACGCAATTCGTGCTTTCTTGATTTCACACTTACATCTCAATGAAAAGATATTAATATATGCTTGCTTGTTACAAGTTCAACTCCAGATCATTGTCTGGTATCCCGAGAGCGGCGCTAAATGCATGACCTGTCATGCTGCCGGCAAAGCAAACGGGGCAAATGGTTGAAGTTGCATTGGACTCTTGCCGTATCCCCAATAGCCGGAAAAAAGATTTGAGCAGCAGGACTCAGCCTGCTGCTCGCCAATTCTGTGCAGCCCAACGTGGACGGGAATCAGGATTTGTTCCATAGGAACCTCGAAGAGTGTTCCGAGGGCGTACAGGTTATCTACAGTGGGCAGGCTTTCCCCTTTCTGCCACTTATAGATTGCACGGGGTTCCTCAAAGCCAAAGTAGTTTTGCAGGTCTCGAACGGTCATGCCACGTTCCAGACGCAAGCGACGGATGTTTTCTCCCGTGGCCACAAGGTCAATCACAGGAAATGCTTTTCCAGACATAGAAAATGCCCCCTTCAAGTGTAATATTATAAAATAACAGAGGAAGCACGGAAAATCAAGAGAAAATTTTTGCGGAGGACGATTTTGAAGAAAGATATGTACATAAAGCTTAGAAAGCTATCGCTGCGGTATAACTACTTCCTGTTCTTTGATACCGCTGAGCATCTTGCGGATCATCTGTTTATCAAACAGATGATTCAGGTGTGGTTTGATATGGAGTGTGAAAAGAAAGGGTCTCCGTTCCGGGCGATTTTGTGCCATGTAAAGAAGAAAGATACGGCCAAGTTTTTAGCTGCCCTCGATGCGCTTAAGGATAAAATGATCCTCTGCGGTTACCCGGAGTACGAAGCTGAAGTTCAAAAGATGATGTGTCATTTGGAAGAAGCGAAAGGAGATGCAAATACCAATGAAAATGATACCGCTCGAAAAACAGAGCAAGCGGGAACAGCGGAAATTTCATGCGAATAAGCGTGGTTCCTGGGACGGGATCAAGCCCACTACTCGAATCGTGGAAAGTAGAAAAGTGTATGATCGAAACCGAATTAAACAAGCAGATCGTCGGAATGCCTTCGAGTGAGTCTGCACCATTACGACTGATTGTCTCATAAAACTGGCAGACGTTTATGACATTACCATCGGCTACCTTGCGGGGCGATCCAATAAAAAGCGATAATAATTTTCTGGGCGGACTGGTGTAGCGCAAAAATGATAAGAAAAAAGTGCGCACATACTGCCGCGCAGTCTGGATTTTCTTCATTATTCATTGCACCGGGGGGCTTTGGCTGGTATGATATAGGCAATACGATTATGGGACAGCCGGAGCGGGAAAACTATGGAACTATCAACGTGTATTTTTACAACCGGAACAAGGTCAACTGCTTTTTCATCCCCTGCGCAGGCTCGGGATGCAGTCGATGAGCTTTTTACGCATTCAGATGGCATATCAGAGCCTTTTTTAGCGGAGCTTCGTGCGCTGGGCGTTCAATTGCCGCCGCCGCCTCTGCGGGTCGTAAGTCTGGTGCCCGGACGGAGCAGCGAACCCTTTACGCTCTCTATGGCACACGATTTTGCCGCAGAGATGAAAATGAAGCTGCAAGCCGCATTGGACGCAGAGGGGCTTTTCTATTATGTCAGTGGTCGAATCCAGGGCGTTGTTTCCGTTCCGGGCAATGCAGAAATGAAGCGGCTGTATGATGCACTGGATACCATGGTGCGTACCGAACCGGAAGCCACCCGCCCCCATGCGGCGATCAGCAATCCCTATGATACGATTGCCGACATCAGCCGTGCCTGTGATGAAAATCAGGAGGCACACCGGTTTGAACGGTTTCTCATGCAGCCCATTAATGTGCTGCTCCAATCCGGTGATTTCTGGATCCATGGCGCTGTGGGGCCGCAATACGAGGATGAAGCCCTGTTCGGAAAGCTCTCTCAGGGAATATGCAATGCACTGGCAGCCGAAGAACCCAATCGAGCCCATCAGCTGTTGGACGATGCACTGGATTTTATGGTGGATCGCTTTCCACGGGTATCCGGGGTACATATGCGTGCACTGCGGTTCTGTCATGCGCTGGAAATGACATTGGTGGGCGCTGACCTGATCGACCGGCTTTTTGTTCAGGAAAATCATCTGCCTCAGGATGTCATCGAGGCGGACAATGAGGAAATGCTCCGAAAAACCTTTCACCGGAAGCTGGAGGGCATCGACACCTATGCCCGATCCCGAAAGCAGCTCCGACACGGTGCGCTCATGCGCCGTGTTGCAGCATATATCGACAGCAACCTGACCGACGCCATGCTTTCCCTGCCGACCATTGCGGAAAGCTTCGGCATGTCGGTGGAAAAGCTCTCCGGTTCATTTCGGAGCTATTATCAGGAAACGGTCCCGAATTTTATCCACCAGCGTCGGGTGGAGCATATCAAGAAACAGCTGCTGGGAACGAAAAAACCGGTTCGGGAGCTGGCGCTGGAAGCCGGGTATGTGAGTCTTGCCACCATGAACCGTGCCTTCTACCGACTGGAAGGGATGTATCCCGGCCAATACCGCAGCAAGTACCGGGCGCTGCGCAAGCCGTAAGGACGCTTTTTATTCAATCTGGCATTACGCCGCCAGCAATGTGCAAATGCATGTTGCTGGCGGTTTTTCCGTCTCATTTTCCTTTTGGACTGCTCATTTACCCGGAATATATTTACTTTTTGAGTTCAAACTTTTACACTGAAATCATCATACAGCAATCGAAACGAGAAAGTGAGGCTGAAAAATGAAAGCATACACAAGTGAGCAGCTGGTCGGCATCTTTGAGGATCAGCGGGACCTTAAAAACCTCATGGGCAAGCTCTGCTATACCATCCTGCTCAAGCAGGAGGATCAGATGATCTCACGGTTTTGGTCTGCACAGGAGGATATCTGTCTGGGCACCAACCGGGGATGGTATCTGGGGCGTGAGGCAGTAAGCGGCTATTACAGCGCCGTCTACCGCCACACTGCCGAAGCAACCGCATTCCTGAAAAAGGCATTCCCGGATCGGATGGAAAAGCTGACGGAGCAGGAGCAGTTCGGCGCAGGCTCCATGGATGTAAAGCCCATGGATACCGCAGTCATCGAAATTGCCGGGGACGGTGAAAGCGCCCGTGGCATCTGGTATTCCAGAGGCACCTACAATGATCTCACGCCCCAAGGGCCTTTGGCATTCTGGGAGCTGGGAATTTACGCCTGTGATTTTGTCCGTGAAGACGGTCAATGGAAGGTCCTGCATCTTTTGCAGCTGACCGATATCCATACGCCGGGCGGCAGAAGCTGGGGGGATCCCAAGCCGGAACCCTTCCCGAATCTCCCCGAATTTGACGGTGCGGTACCCTTTACTGCGCCGGAGCCAACGGTGCCGGAGGTGCTGCGGGAAGCATATTATCCCGGCCGTCCCTTTGCACCGCTGCCAGAGCCGCCGGTGCCCTATGAAACCCTGAGCGAAACCTTCTCCTATGGCTATCGAAAGGAGGCTGCCGTATGAATTACTATGAAGAAAAGCAATATACCGATGACGAGCTGATCGTCCGCATTATGGACAAGGAGGCCATCAAAAAGCTCATGGCACGGCGTGCCTTCTACTACGCCAACAACCAGCGCCGCCGGGAGCTGGACGAGCTGTGGGTATCCACCCGGGAATACCGTGACAGCGCATCCTATGGCCGCAACTGGGGCTACTATGTCGGCATGGATTCCATTGCAAATTACTATGTGCTGGAGCACACCAAAAAGCAGTATGCCGATCTGGCTGCCATTCATGAGAATGACCCCTCAGTGGCCGTAGACAATCAGAACCTTGGCTGGGGCTGCACTGCGTTCCACACAGTCACAACCCCCATGCTCTATATTGCGGGTAATGGGAAAACGGCCCGTGGGCTGTGGTACTCCGCCGGTCAGGAAACGATCATGCAGGCGGACGGCACCGCAAAAGCCTACTGGACCATGGATAATATGTCTGCGGACTTTGTTAAGGAAAACGGCAGCTGGAAGATCTGGCATCTGGTGGTGTGCAGCGATTTCTTTGTGGAAGCCGGTATGGACTTCAAAACCGGCACACTGGAGCCCCTTACCGGCCCCGACCCCTTCCGGGATGAATTTGGCACGCCGGACATTCCCATGACGGTGCACAACCCCCGGTATAACCTCTCGGACAACTATCCGCCGATGCCCCTGCCCTACGAAACCTATACGGTAGCTGGCAGTTTGGCCCCGCAGGGACATCCCAACTACAAGAAGGAGGTCGCAAAGAGATGAAAACGCATCTGAGCCTGCACCAGCGGATCCATAATGCCGATGGCAGCCAGCAAATTGAAAACCTCAAAGCCATCCATGCCTATACCCATGCCCGCAACTGGCCGGTGGAAGAATGGGACAACATCTGGGATCTGTCCGATGACTGCTCATGGGCACACGGCTTTGGCCGCTGGAGAGGCGGTTACAAGGTCTATCTGAACTCCGTCACGGAATGGGATATCCCCACCTTTACCAATTATATGAAGCTATATAAGCTGTATCCGGATGTCATGGGCATGGATCCCCGGCCACTGAACTTCTCCCCGGTACACAATCTGTCCAGTGATGTCATTGAGGTTGCCGATGACGGAAGATCCGCCCGGGGCGCATTTCTGACACCCGGCAACATCTATGAATACCTGAAGCCCCAGCAGCGCCGCCGTGCCATTTTCATGTGGGAGCGCTACGGTGCAGACTTTGTCTGTGACGAAAACGGGCACTGGAAGTATCTTCATGAGCACGTCTGCCCGGATTTTCAGGGCAACTATGACGATGTCAACTGGGGACTGGAGGCATATCAGGTTGCCACGGATCCCAGCCACCGGAATTCTGCCGCACCTCCTCCGGATGCCGACGCTGCGGGACCCGCACCCGAAGGCCCTCCGCCGGATGCTGGCGGCCCCAGAGATATGATGCTGGATGATCCCGGTCCCCTGCATCGGGAATATGAATTCCTGATGCCCATTCAAAACACCTGCCCCTGGCCGGAGCCGTACGAGACACTGGACAATGACCACACCTACACCCCGTTTCTCGGAAAGGATCGGCTGTAAGCGATCATTCCTTTGAAGGAATGATCCCCTGAAACATGGATATTTTTCTATTTTCGCTGACTATGGTATCATGGCACTAAGAACGCAGCAGCCGCTGCGAAACAGTAACATGGAAGGAGAAGCACAATGAAAAAGACACCCATTCTCAGCACATTTTTGGCTTTGGCTATGCTTTTGAGCCTTTTGACCGGATGCGGCGGTGAAACACCTTCTGTACCTTCCGCCTCCATCGAAAGCACCACCGAATCCGCTGCCGTCTCAGAGTCATCGGCTCCGGAGCCGGTTGCGCCGGAAGCGCCGGAAGAAGTCTCTGCACTCTCCGCCGTGGAAAGCAGTGAAGAGGAATCCCGGCTGCCGGCGCCAGTCCCGGTTACCCTTCCTCTGACTCAGGAACCCGTGACCTATACCATCTGGTACTGTGAACCCTTTGGAGAACTGGTAGACGATCCTGCACAGGATGTAGCCGTGTTCCGTCTGCTCTCAGAGCGCACCGGCATCCAGTTTAACTTCACGCTGACCACCATGGAGGCTGCCAAAGAGAAGTTTCAGCTTCTGTTTGCTGCCGATGATCTGACCGATATCATCACCGATGCCATGTCCTATTACAGCGGCAGTATCGACGATGCGGTAAATAAGGACGCCTTCCTGCTGGACTACTCCGAATATCTTGGGGATATGCCCAACTACAGCTACATTCTGGATCAGTATGTCGAAGCCAAAAAGACCATTACCAGCTCGGATACCGGCGCTATGGTAGCATTCCCGGAGATTTATCAGGACGTGGGCGATGTCAGCGGCTATATGGTTCGGAAAGACTTTCTGGATGCCACCGGCTTGGATATTCCCAAGACCTATGACCAGTTCCACGACATGCTTTCTGCGATCCACACCAATACCGGTGCAACGCTGGAAATGATCAGCAGCGGCGGCGACGGTCTGCTGGGTGCAGGCTTTGGGATCAACACCACACTGGACAACGAGGATCTCACCGGCTGGTATGTGGAGGACGGAACGGTAAAGCTGGGCGTATTGGAGCCGGGCTTCCGGGAGTATGTTGAGTTGGTCAAGCAGTGGTATGACGAGGGCCTGATCTATCCGGACTTCGTTGGCACGGATCGAGGTGATCTGTCCGGCCTGTTTAACGGTTCGTACTCCGTTACCGTAAAGCCGCCGGAGATCATTGCCGTATCCAGCATGGTTATCGGTACCGAAACCGTAGCCGTTCCCATGCCCCGGAAAACAGAGGATGAAGGTCTGCATGTTTGCGGCAATGCCGCTTCCTGCCTGATGGATGCCAACACATGGAGCATCAACGTCAATGCCCAGCAGCCTGAGCTTCTGATGCAGCTGATTGACTATATGTACTCCGATGAGGGCTACTATCTCATGAACTATGGTGAGGAGGGTATTTCCTATACCATGGTAGACGGCGAACCGCAGTTTACCGATCTGGTGCTGAGCAATCCCGATGGCCTGGAATACGCACAGGCTGCCTATCTCTATGCCAGCTCCAACCGCAGCCGGATGCCCTTCCTTTCCAATTACAGCCGCTGCTTTTCCGAGTTTACGGACACCCAGTGGGAGGCTTTGGATGTCTATGAAGGCGACTGCGACCACAGCATGGATTACCCGCTGGGCGCCGTCATGAACACGGAGCAATCCCGGCAGTATAACACGGTAGCAGCAGATATCTGCACTTACATCTCCGAGCATGTGCTGCAGTTTATCTATGGTCAGGAAGACATGAGCCAGTGGGAGAGCTTCATTGAAACGATTCGCAGCATGGGTGTGGACACTGCCATTGAAGCCAAGCAGATGGCTTATGACGATTATTTGAACAGCTAAAAATTCGGCGGGCTGCAAACACATTGCAGTCCGCCTGGTTTTTATTCCATTACCGCACTGTTTGGGGGCTCCGTGGGATACCAGCCTCTGGATAGCTTCCATGACTGCATTAGTTCCTTGGCCGTGATGGGGTCGCCCCGGTCTTTGACAGCCTGAAGGCTTTGATACGTTTCCAGCATCAGGTCATAGAACCCTTGCACGGACGGAAGCAGCTGCCGGTCCCGCAGTTTTCCTACGCCGATGGGAATGGTGGGATCCGGATCGGTGATCCGCAGGGCTTTCATAAACTGGAACGGCGGATCCGGTACCAGTGCCAGCGCTTTCCAGAGGTAGTTCAGCTCCGAACCGATATAGACTGCCTGATTGCCGGAAGTGATCTTGTAGAGTAGCTCCGGCTCGTGGCATTCCAGAATAATATTTGGCATAAATCCCGCCTTGGCACAAAGCTTCTCAATCAGATTCCGGGTGCCAAAGCCCGCATTGTTGCAGAGGAAACGCTCATTTTGGAGCTGGGACAGAGACACGGACGATTGGGATGCCAGCGGATGCTGCCAGGACACCACAATGATGATCTCATCCCGGTAGAGCTCCTGCCACTGGATGTAATCCCCTACAATCGGCTCCTGCGTCACCGCCAAGTCAATTTCGCACTGCTCCAGCTGCTGCCGCATTTCGTCCATTGGCAGCAGCCATTGACGAAAACGGGTATCCGGATGTTCTACCAGATACCGCTCCATCAGGTCCGGCAGAAGTCCCGGCAGCGAGGATGCCATGCGAATGGTCGTCTGCGGCGCCTTTACGGCCTGTACGCTTTCGTCCAGCTGCCGCAGTGCCATACTGGTACCCTGAAGAAAGATCTTTCCGGCATCGTTGAGCTTGATCCGATTTCCGACTCGGTCGAACAGCGGTGTCCCCAGCTCTTGCTCCAGTCTGGCGATGGTCTTGCTGAGAGAGGATTGGGAGGTATAGAGCCGCCGGGCAGCCTGCGTGATATGCTCACACCGTGCCACCTCCACAAAATAACGTAGCTGTGTCAGTTCCATTTTGCCCACTCCTTTTTCCATAGGATACCACATTGCCGGATTCTTTTGCAAGTGGATCATTCCTTAAAAGGAATGGTTCTGTGAAAAAAAGCGATTTTACATCCATAATGGACCATGGTATCATGGGATCAGCAAGAAAAGGAGGTACCATCAATGAGTACAGATCTGGAACTTCAGCTTCAGGCGGCCCTGAAGCGCATTGAGCGGCTGGAGGCTGCGCAGGCATGCCGCAATCTCATGGGCAAATACTCCTACTACCACACTGCGTTCCGAAATAAGGAATATGTGGAGCTGTGGGCAGATCGGGATGACTGCTATTATCGTTTTCCGTTTGGTGAGTACAAGGGCATTGATGCCATCCGCCACTGTTATCTGGTAGAACACGGTGATCGGAGCGATCCCGGCATGGATCAGAACCTCAAGGGTGCGCTGATGATGCATGAAATGGACACCGAGGTGCTGGAGGTTGCAGAGGACGGCCAAACCGCCAAGGGCTGCTGGATCTCCCCCGGCCACGAGACCATGCCTGCCAGAGATTTGAAGGAGGGCGAGGTGCCTCATGGAGATGCGCACTGGTGCTGGGGAAAGTATGAGGTGGAGTTTATCAAGCACAACGGACAGTGGAAAATCTGGCACATGATCCTCTATCCGCTGTTTAAGACCAGCTTCTACAAGTCATGGGGGGAACCCGGTGCGGAGTTTCTGAAACCCGGTGCCATGAACCCCATGACCGGGCAGAAGAATCCCGACTATTGGGTCTACGACACCAATACCGTCTATCCCGCTGATGAGCCGGAGCCGCCGCTCCCCTATGAGAGCTATGAGGATATGCCCCACAGGATCGTTCCCACGGCAGAGTAAAGTAAAACAACGCAGGAGACACTTCCATGTTCGGTCTCCTGCGTTGTTTCGTTATTCCGCATCCGTCTGATATTTTTTCATGGCACGGCGCATGGCACGGTCGTTGCCGAACCCGCTTTCCTGTGCGGACTGGATCATGGTTTTTCCCTGCCCCAGCAATGCCACCGCATGTTCCAGCCGCTTTTTTTGCAGCAGATCCAGCAGGCTGCTTCCGGTAACATGTTTCACCTCTCGGCTCAGGTAGGAGGGATTCAGACCAAAGGTCTCTGCGATCAGTGCCACATTCAGTTCCGCATTGGTATAACTCTCTTCCACATATTTCAGCACCTCCGGCAGCCACTTGGGGGATTGCTGCTGTGCGGCAAAGTGGATGAGATCGGAGAAAATCGCACGAATTCGGGCTTCAATTTCCGATATGGTCAGCCTGTATTCCGAAACTGCCTGATTGAGCTGAAGGATGCTTTCATAAAATGGCGCATCATACTCCGGGAACAACCGCTGCACCGACATCAGCAGCAGATCAAGCCGCGCAAACAGCTTCATTTCAAAGGCATGCAGCGGCGGGATCCCATGACGGAATTCCAGCTCAATCATTTCAAGCAGGCACTCCTGTGCCTGATCGTAACGTCCCAGCTCCACATAGCTCAGATATTTTTGCTCCAGCCGGATGGCAGAGGGATCGTTTTTTCGTTCCTCATCTGCCAGCTCAAAATCATGGTAGCAGAGTACCGGCACGTCAAAGTCCATCACATAGCGGTAGTTCTTGATCCGCTCGATCTCCCGATGCGCCTGTGCGATACCTTCGATCCCGGTGTGCGGACGGCTGATGCTGATAAATACATCCAAACCGCTTTGGCTGTTGATTTGGTCAATCAGCTGCAACGCCCGCAGGTTCAGATCGTCAATGAAATTCCCTGTGGGCAATGGACGCTGCATGGTTCGCTCCATTTGCAGCAGTGCCGCAACACCGGCGCCCCAGCGGCAAGCTGCGCAATAGTAGTCCGGGTAAATCTCCTGAATCAGCTGCCCCAGCCCGTCTTCAAATCTCTGCCGAAAATCCTCCGGCGGTGCAAACCCGCCGTCTTTGGTCTGAATCGGTTTTGGCGGTTCCTCCAATACGTTTACATAAAGCTCGATAAAGGAATCTCGATCCAGACGGATGCCGACCCCACGTAGATCCGCCCGAATCCCCTGTGCACTGCTGTATTCGCCGCAGAGCAGGTGTTCCATCAACTCCTGCCGCCGGTTCCGTTCACACTCCTGCCGAAGGCGCATATTCTCTTGCTGCAGCTGCTCTATTTGCCGCTCCAGTGGCTCCGCCATCTTCTCGCCTCCATTGCGTTTCTTTCCGTTATTATACCGAAAAAAAGGCATTGGGACAAGGGGTCTGCCGTCGGATTCTGGTTGTGAAATCTACGATTGTGGCTCTTTTACCACAGCTGCTCTAACCATATAATAAAAGTGTTGTATTCGGGCAAAAAGCAGTTGGACGATGGAGCCATGTTTATCATTTTTTGCCCCAAAGAAGGAGGTAGCCACATGAATAAGAAGCAGTTTACCGCAGAGCAGCTGCTGACCCGCTGGGAAATTCGTCGAGAGGTACAGAACATTATGGGAAAGTACTCCCAGAGCTACTGTGTCAAGCAGGAGGGTGCACTGCCGCAGTTCTGGAGCGGCCGTGATGACATTAGTCTCGGGCTGAATCAGGGCTATTATATCGGGCAGGCGGCTGTCAACGGCTATTATGCTGCCATCGAAGCAGAAACAAAGCTTGCAAGTCAGCTGATTGCGGCACGTTTCCCACAAAAGCTTCAGGGCAAAACGGAAGAAGAGCTGTTTGGCGTTGGCCAAATCTCTTACCGTCCCATTGACACCGCTGTGATCGAGGTCGCTGATGATCTGCAGACCGCAAAGGGGCTTTGGGTCGTCCGTGGGCTGGTGGAGAAGGTCACGACCTCCGGCCCGATTTCCTACTGGGACTTTTCCTATTGGGCGGTGGACTTTATTCTGGAGGACGGTGCGTGGAAGATCTGGCATATGCTGGACCTGAACGAGATCGGCAGCCAGCAGGGTCAGCCCCTCACCGGGGCCATACCGATGCCCAAAGAAGATCCGGCTTTTGCAGCCATGTCCGCCATTACCATGCCGGAGCCAACAAAGCCCTGCACCCTGCGGAAGACCTATGATGCGCAGCGTGCCTTCAGCCCGTCTCCACGGGTACCGGAGCCATATCATACCTTTGCTGAAACCTTCAGCTACGGCGCATAAGGAGGGAACCGCAATGACAAAGCAAAACGAAACGTTGACCCAGGAAGAGCAGGTATGGCTGCTCTGGGATAAGGAAGAGATCAAGGATACCATGGCACGAAATGCCTACTACACGGCCAATGATGAGCGCCGCCGTGCCATCACCGAGCTTTGGGTCTCTGACGAGGACCATCGAAACACCGCATCCATGGGCTATAACAATGGCTACTATGTGGGTCTTGACAACATCATAAAGCACTTTGTGGTGGACGCCTATGATCTGCGGATGGAGAATCTCAAAGCCTATCAGGCTGCCGGAAACACCGCACTGACGGAGCGCGACCTGGGCTATGGCGCCTCTTTTGTTCACACGGTAAATACGCCTTATATTGAAATCGCCGGAGATGGAAAAACCGCAAAATACATTGGCTACGATTGCGGCCTTTACAGTCTGGGAAATCCGGATGGTACCGCTGACAGCAGCTTTACCTTTGCCAAGGTCTATGCCGATCTGGTGCGGGAGGAAGACAGCTGGAAAATCTGGCATTTGCTCACCGCCTACGATCATGTCATTCCGGCAGGCAGGGACTATGGAGAGCTGGACCCCGAAGCACCATGGGGGGCTGATTCTGTAGAAAGAGCCTGCGGCGATCCCACCATTCGTGATGTTGCCTATGACGCATTTTACGGCTGGGTAGACGTTTGGGAGCGGCTGCCACGTCCATACTACACATTTGACAATTCCAAGGCCTATACAGCAGAGGGCAAGCCCGCCTGCTATCAGATCGGCCTTTATAAGTAAGGGGGCAGCAGCATGATCTATCAAAATCTTTCCTTTGAGCAGCGTCTTCATAATGCCATTGGCGCACAGGAAATCGAGCAGGTAAAGGCATGGCACGCCTACACCCATGGTATGGGCTACTCCAAAGAGGAGTGGGATGCCATTTGGTACCGCGGCGAGGATGTCACATGGGCACACTTTTTCGGACGGATGGTCGGTTGGGACGAAGTGTGGTTTGGCTCGGTTGTCAACCCGGAGGAGGGGTACTACGAGCGCTACTGCAATCATATCCTCAACTACAAGGGCGCTTCCTACTTTGATGCACGCAGCGTCGGCTGCACGGCGCTCCACTGTCTGGCATCCCCTGTGATCGAGGTCGCTGAGGACGGCATGAGCGGCAGAAGCTGCTATCTGACCCCCGGTACCATGATGGCACGAATGAGCCCCAATAAGAGAAGAAACGGCGGCTTCCTGTGGGAGCGCTACGGCTCTGATTTTGCCTATGATACGGAGGATGGAAAATGGTACTATTTCCATGAGCACGTCTGCCCGGACATCGGTACGGAATACGGCACAAAGAACTGGGCCATGGAACTGTATGATCAGGAAGTGACCGGTAAAAAGCCCTTTGGTCCTCCGCCGGAGGAAGACGACCACAAGGGGCCTGCGCCAGAGCAAAAGATGCCTGAGGGAGCCCCCGGCGGTTATCGTCCCGTAAAGCCCAAGGGTGCGCTGGGCGGACCTCCCTGCACCGATGTTGGACCGCTGCACAACAATGCATCCATGACACAGACGGTCCAGAACACCGTGCCTTGGCCCCTGCCCTACCGTACGCTGGACGATCAGAACTCTTATGCGCCTGGCCACAATGACATCACAAAACGGTATTCCGCACTCAAATCCATTGTAAAGGATTGTGTGCGGCTGTAAAAACCAACGGAGGTGTATGTAATGAAAAAGATTGTTGCACTGCTGCTTGCCATGTGTATGCTGCTCTCTCTGGGCGCATGCGGAAAAGCAGCCCAGTCCACCGCATCCGAAAAACCGGAAACAGAAGAAGCATCCACGTCTCAGCAAATTCCCACCGAGGCCCCTGCGGCCCCTGCTTCCGAAGCAGAGAGCACGACCGCAGCATCCGCAGAAGAATCCGTGGTGGAATCGGTAGCGGAGGGCCCTCAGCTGCTGGAGCCTCTGAGCTATCCGGTATCTGACGGCAGTACCACACTGACCTACTGGTATGCCTATCCGCCCTTTGTCCCGAATTTTCTGGACGATGTTTCAGACAAGCGTATCTATCGTGCCATTGACGAGGCTTCCGGCGTGAACATTCAGGTGGTCGGCTACTCGCTGATCAATGCCAGTGAGCAGTTCCAGCTGATGATTGCTTCCGGTGATTATACGGATATCATCTATGGCTTTGGCAGCAACTATTCCGGCTCCGTAGAAGGCGCCGTGGAAGACGAGATCATCATGGATCTGGGCCCTATGCTGGACGAATATGCCCCGGATTACAAAAACTATCTGCTGGAAGATGAAGAAGTCAATCTGGCTGCCCATACCGATGCGGGCTATGTGCCCTCCTTCTGCGGTATCAACGACAACGCCCGCTCTGTCAATGGCGGCTTGATCATCCGAACGGATTATCTCGATGCCGTAGGCAAGGAAATGCCCACCACCTATGACGAACTGGAAGATGTACTCACTGCATTCAAGGATCAGCTTGGCGTGCCAAGCCCTTATTGGTCCAATCCCGCAGGCTATGTGATTGAGATGACGGCCGGCTATGATGTAGGCATTGACTTTTATGTACAGGACGGCGTGGTAAAATACGGTCTGGTTGGGGACGGCTTCTATGACTATCTGACCATGATGAATCGCTGGTATGAAAATGGACTGCTCTATGCGGATTTTGCAGCCCAGTCTTCCGACCAGCAGTTCCCGCCCAGCGACATGGTAAACAACAATGAGGTGGGCGTGTGGTTCAACTCCCTCAACGAAATGCGTTCCTATGGTGCGGATACTGCAACTGATCCCAATTTTGCGATCACAGGTCTCTATGTCCCCGCAGCAGAAAAAGGCGCTACCACCCATTTCTCGACACAGACTGCCAAGGTAGATCCTCGAGGCGGCAACTTTATTTCCACCACCTGCGCAGATCCCGAGCTGGCCATGGCATGGTGCAACTACTGGTACACCGACGAAGGTACGCTGCTTGCCAATTACGGCATTGAGGGGGAGAGCTGGGAGTATGACGAAAACGGCGATCCGCAGTTCACCGATCTTGTGCTGAACAATCCGGACATGGCGTTTGATATTGCCATCTCCATTTTCTGTGAGTTCAATGGCGGCGGCTACTATGTACTCAATGCCAAGACCGATTCCAATTACACCGAGGTTCAGTTGGAAGCACGGAAGAATTGGCTCACAAATTCCGACGGTGCCTATAACTATCCTGCCTACGCTTCGCTGAACGCAGAGGAAAGCACCATTTACGGCAGTCACATTGGTGATATCAATACCTACTTTGGAGAAGCTTCTCTGAAGTTCATCACCGGTGCGGAACCGCTTACTCCCGAGAGCTGGCAGACTTATAAGGAAACCATGGATACCTTTGGGCTTCAGGATTGCATCCGTGTATATCAGTCTGCATACGATCGGTATCTGGCACGTTAAGCTTCCTCCGTTGAAACGGGTTCCGCAGGCGTGCTGTGAAATAGCGATCAATCAAACAGAACTTGCGTTCCAGATGTGATGCCCACTAACATACAGTAAAAGAACAACATAATCTGTTAAAGATGGTCTCTGCGTTGGCAGGGGCCATCTTTTTGACGATATAGCGCCTGGGACGGTTGGGGAAAAGTAATTCCTCTGAAGTACGTCTCGGGTGTTTTTTATTCGTCACGGCTGCCGCTGCGGCGGATTTTTACCGGTTCAGCATTTTCGAATACCGAGAGTACGACAGGGGGATGTTACACTTATTGCATGAAAATCCATAAAGAACAGTTGCAAACCTGATAGCAGGTTTGCAGGATTGCAGATCGGAGGAACAATGAGAAAAATATATGGGTATGTTCGAGTGAGCAGCCGGGATCAGAATGAAGATCGACAGATGATTGCGCTGAAGGAGTTCTCCATTTCAGAGAAAAACATATATGTGGACAAACAGTCTGGTAAGAATTTTGATCGTCCGGAGTATCGGAAATTATTCAGAAAAATGAAAAAAGACGATCTGCTCTACATTAAGAGCATTGATCGTCTGGGCCGAAATTACAAGGAAATCCTGGAGCAATGGCGTATCCTCACAAAAGAAAAGGGCGTTGATATCATCGTGCTGGATATGCCGCTCTTAGATACCAGACGGGGAAAAGACCTGACGGGAACATTCCTCAGTGGTATTGTGCTTCAGGTGCTGTCCTTTGCGGCGGAGAATGAACGGAGCAATATCCGGCAAAGACAGTCGGAGGGAATTGCAGCAGCAAAGGCCAATGGAATTCGCTTTGGCAGGCCGCCGAAGCCGCTGCCAGAGAACTTCCATGAAATCTATCAGCGGTGGAAAGGAGGGAAGATTACCGGAGTGGAGGCTGCAAAACAGTGCGGTATGCCAATGTCGACCTTCCGCTATCGAGCGGAAATTTACGAAAAGGCGAAATTATCGCAAGACCGCTGATTTTTCAAAAAGGTGTACATTACAAAAAACACTATTTTCTAACTCCAACTTGTTAAGAATAACATAGAAAAGTCATAATTGCAAAGGATTTACATAAATTTGAGGGCAAATTTTACCTGCAAAAATGCGAATCCAAAAAGTTCACCCTTTCGAAGTTCATTCCATTTCTTACCGGGGACTGCGTTCCCGCATTCCTTGCAGATGGGAAACGTCCCGCCAGACTTGCGGGTATTCTCGAAAGATGACATTATCAATCCCACCCTTTTTCCGGACTGATGGCCCGATTGGAAATAGTTCGCTCCGAGGTAAGCTTGTTTGCAGCTTATCAACCGGAGCAAATACCGCCATACCATCGGTCAGGCTATGTTCTTCGATGAACCGAAAATCCGCCAGAAGCGCTTCCCGCACGGCGATGGTTTGGTAGATTCTCCGGCAAAAGAAGGCATGAAGATATGCTTCCGTGGCCGAACCCGCATGGATAAATGAAGTTACCGTAGACTAACTTCTGCTGTTTTGAAAAGCCGCATCATTGCGGCGGTTTTGTTGGTGGAAATACGTTCTGACAGGCTTTTCACCTCGTAGCGGCAGCCTGTGTTGGGCTCCGATCCGGCCATCTGCGCATCTGTAAAATGCCGATACGCATGCGCACAGACGGCTATCGTTGTTTCAGCCATACAATAGCAAAGATCCTTACTTCTGTCAAGATTTCGACTGTAAATGTCAATGAATCTTTGAGCCGTCAGTGTGACCTGCGGAATTTCGGGTCAAGGACGCTTTGTGCTGCGTTCGGACAGCATATGCGGCAATATGATGCAACAGTTTTTCCCAATGGGCAGACTATAAGAGTGTCAGCAGCTGATAGAAAAAAGAAAGGAGGGGTGCGGGATGACGGATACTCTGCTGCTTCGGCAGCTCCGTCGGGGAAGCCAGCGGGCTCTGGAGCAGGCCATCGAGCAATACAGCGCCTATGTGGTCACGGTGATCCGAAATCGAAGCCGTGGTCTGCTTGCACCGGAGGATCATGAAGAGATCGCCTCAGACGTGTTTCTGGCCCTCTGGCAGAATGCCGGAAGGATCTCCGCAGGCAGTCTGCGTTCCTGGCTGGGAGCCGTAGCTCGGAACCGCACCGTGGACTTTATGAAACGGCATCATGAGACGGTCCCTTTGGAGGAGAATGCCATTGAAATCCCGGATCCTATCTGGGCCCATCTGAGCAATCTGGAACGCAGCCAAGCCCTGCGCCGTGCCCTGTCCACCCTCTCCCCCATGGATCAGGAGATCTTTTACCGGTGCTATGATCTGGGGGAAAGCTCCACGAAAATCGCACAAGCACTCAATTTGAATCCCGCAACTGTTCGCTCACGGCTCAGCCGGGGCCGGGCCGCTCTGCGGAATGAACTACTGAAAGGAGGATACAGCAATGAAGCTGTCCATGGATGACCTGATGCGTTATGCTCCCTCACGGGACATCCCGGTTGAGCCGCTGTCCTCTGATGAGACAGAAAGGATTCGTGTGATGACCATGAAAAAAATACAGAAGCCCGGAAAAACCGGACGAAAGCCTCTCCGTGTGGCCCTGACTGCCGCATCCGCTGCGGTGATCCTCTGCGGCTCGGCCTTTGCAGCCTATGAGCTTGACTGGTTTGGCCTACAGCAGATCTTTGGGGCGGACGCCGCCCCGGCGGAATCCTACACGGTACACTATGATTCCTCCGTGGAAACACAGGTGACTCAGCCCAGCTACACCGAGGAAGAGCAGGCCATGATCGCAGAGGGCACCATGCAGGTGCCGGATCAGGCAGAGCTTTCGGACACCGGCGTGTCCGCATCCACGGAGGATTTTACCTATACACTGGAATCTATGCTGGTTTCGGAGGATTCTCTATGGGCTGTAGTCCGGGCGGATGCCAATAGTGAGGAGGCCGGTCAGGCTCTCACACAGTTGAAGGAAGACAATGAACTGGAGCAGGCCATACTGGAGCGGGCTACGGAAACTACGGATGGAAACGCCCATGTCTCCACTGAGGCTCAGGCAGAGATCGATGACTTTCGGCTTCTGGCCCTCAACAACAGCGGCGAGGGCCATGAAAAGGAACTGAAGAACGGCGGCATGAATATGACCGTCCTCCAGACCGATGGAAGCACTGGATATTTTCTCCTCACCAACAGCGGTGGCCAATTCGCTGTTGGTGACCGGATCCTGTTTCAGGATATGGTTCACAATGTAGACCTGTTTGAGGTGCCGGTCACCGAATTGATGGAAGATAAGGTGACAATCTCGCTGGACGCAGATGTGTACGAAGGCAAGGGCTATGTGATGGAGAATCTGACCATAACCTCGCTGTCCCTGTCCATTGACGGCCACTACAGCGCTTCCTCGGATCAGACCTTCCCGGAAGTGACCGTTACCCTGACAGATGGAACGTCCTTTGATCTGGCCGGCCTCCAGAACAACTTTTTGTACACGGACTACGGAAGCTATGGCTCCCTGTCCTGTGCAGGAACAACCGGCAGCCTTTCGGATGATCCTTTTATCCGGGATACCTGGATGTTCTCCAAAGCCGTGGATCTCAGCCAGATCGACCACATCACCGTGGACGGCAGAGACTACGCAATAGAATAATCCACAAATCGTGGGCGCCGCAAAACTGCGGCGCCCATAATCGATGAATCAGAGCACTTTGCGGCGTTAGAGGTGCCTGCGATTCTAAAGATATCACATTATTTGTTAGGCTAGCAAATAGCATGATCTTTGTATAGAAACAGCACAGCTGATCTATATCGCCAAGTCAGTCTTCTAAGGCGGATCGCCTCCACTTTGTATGGAACTACGGTATCGTGATGGTGCGAGAGAATAACATGAGATTCCATAAAGCCTTACCGTCCTCTTGCACTTCCAAGGAATCCATGCTAAGATGAGGCTACTCCAACTGGAATTTTATGCGTGTCATTCCCTGCCTTTGTGCGCTGTATCTGCTGTTGCGTTTTGCAAGCGTATGTGCAGGCCTTGGAGTGCAGTTGGAGGGCATTACGGCAAAGGCTTGCGCAAATTTGGATGCAGTGGTGGAATGGGAATATGGGAAGCTTCTGCATACCACTTGTGGGTCGACGAACCAATTGACGCAAGATGGGGGCAGACTACGTTTGGCAGAAGTGCTGGATGCGGAGAGATGCTGTTAGGAGGATGCTATATGATTTGTGTGACCGGTGATACCCACGGCAATCAGGACCGCTGGCTTAACCAGATTCATCCGGCGCTTTCTGCCGGTGACATCATCATCATTGCGGGAGATTTTGGAGTGGGATTCTGGAATGGCCGCCATTTCAGCGAGGAAACCTTTTATGACTGGCTGGAGCAGCAGAATTACACAGTGCTGTTCGTGGATGGGAACCACTGCGATTTCGACAAGCTCCAGCGATATCCCACTGCAAAATGGTGCGGCGGAAAGGTGCATCAGCTTCGTAGAAACCTCCTGCATTTGATGCGAGGGGAAATATACCGGTTGGAAGCGCCCGGCTATGAAGGGAAAAAGCTGTTTGCCTTTGGCGGTGGGTATTCTCTGGACAAAGCCCTCAGAATTTCGGGAGAAAGCTGGTGGCCGCAGGAAATGCCAACGGAGGAAGAATATGCCTATGGACGTGAAACACTGGCGCAAAACGGAAATCGAGTGGATTACATCATCACCCATACTGCACCCTATGAGACGATCCTACAGATGCAGCACAACCCGAAAATAAATGTGAAGCGGGCAGCCGTAGAAGAGATCGTGCTGAACAAGTTTCTCAGTGAAATTGCGAAGGCAACAGAGTATAACCGCTGGTATTTCGGGCACTTCCATCAGGATGTAAAGCCCCCACTTTGGCGGGAGCAATACCCGGTATTTTGGGAAATTCGTGAATTGGATTCCGCAGGAATACTGTGATAAGGCAACGGATGATGGTCCTCTATGGTCAGAGGATGATGCGGGAATCAGTGCTCACAGAGTACGTAAAAAACGGAGTTAAGCCGAACCATGTTCCGATCCACTATCAGGAAACAGATGGCGTACACACTGGACAAAACAGCGTGGAATATGCCTGAATATTCCAATCGTGGCCTGATTTGTGCGGTTTCCTTCCATTTATCCATGGGATGTTTACGGAGATCCCCGCATAACCGGGTGGTCATCGGCTCGAATCCCGCTCCCCTTTTTGCAGTTTATCGGCATTTTTCGTATGTCCAAGGTGGGAGTCTCCTTTGAACGAGCGACAGGCAGACGTTCTTCCCTACTTAAAAATAGCAGACGCTTTCCCCTTTTGAATGCGCAAAATCTGATCTATAAATGCTTGTTTTATGCAAAAAAATATGTTATAGTTCGATTAAAGAGCGACTTGCGTAAAAGGGGGAGAAATATGAAAAATAGCAGAGCGGCAATTCAAAACAGACAGAATGAAATTATAAAGCTACTTCAAAAGAGCGGGAAAATGCCGGTCGAGCTGATCGCGGAACAGCTGAATGTTACACCAACGACCATTCGCCGGGATCTAATCCAGTTGGAGGCGGCAGGGACTGTTCGCCGCGGTTTTGGCAATGCTGAATATGTTCACCCGGACAATATGCGCGAAATTGAACCGACCAATATTCAAGACGACAAGGAATTGATTCGCAGACGCATCGCAAAACGGACGGCGGAAATGATTGAAGATGGCGATGTGATTTTCATCAACAGCAGCGGGACGGCGTCCCTTGTATTGGAGTACATCAGCGATAAAAATATAACAATATTGACCAATAATGCACGAATTATCCAACGCTATTACAGCCAAAACAATCACATTATTCTTGTAGGCGGAGAGATTTACGGGAAGAAACAAAGCCTGATTGGGCAGTTTGCACTGGATACGATCCGCAGAGTTACGGCAACCAAGTGCATTTTGGGGGTCAGCGGGATTAGTGCCACCGGGGGATTGACTAGTGTGATTCTTCCGGAGACCCAGATCAACCTCTTAATGATCCAGCAGTGTCAAGGTGCGGTGGTTGTTGTAGCAGATGGAAGCAAGGTTGGTGTAACGCAGAATTTCTATAGCGGAAACATCCAGGATGTTTCGTATTTGGTGACAGATTACAGCGCTGACAAGGCCAGCCTCCAGAGCATCAAACAGGCTGGTGTTGAAATTATATCGACCTGATCGGAACGCATAAGCGTCATAGGAAAGTTCTCCTATGACGTTTATGCGTTTTTTGAACGTAAAATAAGCGATATATTATAAAAATGAAAATAAATAATTGCTTTATGATTTTTTAGACTCCAAATACCACAAGGACTTTGATTGTATTTTGTTTAATATCCCAACTTGTTCTTTATAACGGGGATATTACAATAAAGATAGGTTAAGCAAACGAAAAGGAGGCTCGGATATGCCGAAAATTGACGAAATCACAAGAGAGTCCTGGATTCTGGGTGCATTTCCGGAGTGGGGTACTTGGCTCAATGAAGAGATTGACGCTGAGGTCGTTCAGCCCGGCACAGTTGCCATGTGGTGGATTGGCTGTACCGGCTTGTGGATCAAGTCGGAAAGCAACACGAACATTTCCATTGATCTCTGGTTTGGCAATGGAAAGCGGACCCAAAAGAAAAAGGAAATGGACCCGTTCCATCAGATGCGAAATATGACCGGTGGCCGTATGACTCAGCCCAACCTTCGTGCGGCGCCCATCGTCTTTGACCCCTTTGCGGTGACAAATGTGGATGCGGTGCTGTCCACGCACTATCACAATGACCACATTGATCCGTTCTACGCTGCGGCTGTACTGAAGAATGTGCAAAAGGAAGTACCGTTTATCGGGCCAAAGAAAAGCGTAGAGAAATGGCTGAGCTATGGCGTGCCGGAAGAGCGCTGCCATGTGGTAAAGCCCGGGGACACAATCAAGGTCGGTGATTGCGAGATCGTTGTGCTGGATTCCTTCGATCGTACCTGCCTGGTTACAGCTGACTCGGATATCCGTGGGAAATTCCCGGATGACATGGATGACAAGGCTGTGAACTACCTCATTAAGACACCCGCAGGAAACCTCTATCACAGCGGAGATTCGCACTACTCAGTCCGTTATGCCAAGCATGGGAAGGAACATAATATTGATGTGGCATTCGGATCTTATGGAGAAAACCCCGCAGGCAATCAGGATAAGATGACATCCTCGGATATTCTTCGCATGGGTGAGGCATTGGGCTGCAAGGTCGTGATCCCCATTCATTATGATGTGTGGACGAACTTTAAGGCAGATCCCAATGAGATCCTCTATCTCTACAACTACAAAAAGAATGTGCTGAACTATCAATTTCACCCGTTTATCTGGGACGTGGGTGGAAAATATGTTTGGCCAACGGATAAGGACAAAATCCAGTATCATTACCGGAGGGGCTTTGAGGACTGCTTTACCGATGAGCAGAACGTGCCTTTCCCCTGTGTACTCTGATCCTGTCAACCTGATTCACTGCGGTGAAGACAAATAAACAAGAAGGAGATTATCAGAATGAAGAAATTAAACAAATGGTTTGCGCTGCTGCTGGCGTTGTGCATGACCCTTTCCCTTGCAGCCTGCGGCGGCTCTTCTGCAGCAGCATCCGCATCTGCTTCGACAGCGGCATCTTCCGATGCGGCCGCTCCCACCGATACCGCTTCTGGCAGCGGCCAGGTCGGCATCCTGCTTCCCACCGTTGAGGCCGAGTACTTCGTCGGTGTTGCCAATACCATCGAAGAGGGACTGGAAGCACAGGGATTTGAGTTTATTACCACCAGCTATGACTGGTCTGCGGATAAGGAGATTCAGGCGGTTGAAAACTTTGTGGTTCAAGGCGTAGATGCCATCGTTGTGATTACGTTTGATGCCGCAGCGGATTCCGCCTTCAAGGCTGCAATGGATGCCGGTGTGAAGGTTGTCGTAGCCGGCTGTGAGCCTGAGAACTACAGCTACAATGTCATTTCTGAAAACACACTGATTGGTGAATGCGTTGCCAATATGGCAATCGACTGGATCAATGCCAACATGGACGGCAAGGCGCAGATCTCAATTCTCTCCAGTGAGGGCTCTCCCTCTGGCGCAGACCGTACTGCCGGCATGCAGAAGGCATTTGCAGAGAAGCTGCCTGATTCCGAAATTGTTTTGGTACAGGATCCCGGTTCCGAAGCCGGCGACGGCAATGAATTTGCAGAAAACCTGCTGCTGCGGTACCCGGATGTTAATGTGGTATGTTCCATTTCTGATGACCGGGCGCTGGAGGTCTTTGAATCCTTTAAGGCTGCCAATCATGTAGGAGATGATGTTGCAATTTTTGGCTGTGACTGTAACGGCCAGGCTCTGAATTACATCAAGGAAGGTACCAGCTATCGCGGCTCCGCTGATACCGGCGACTACGGCGCTGAGATCGTAAAAATTCTGCCTCAGCTGATTGCCGGTGACACCAGCATCGGAAACCAGACCGTCTGCACTGGCGTTGGCGTTACCATTGACAATGTGGACGATTATCTGAAGTAAGCATTGCTTCGACAATACGACTGCGGATGGCCGGACTTTTGTCCGGTCATCTGTCTAAAAAGGAGGGCCCTCGGTGGAGCAAAAAATAGTTTTGGAAGTAAAGCATATCTGTAAAGAATTCCCCGGTGTCAAAGCCTTGGACGATGTATCGCTTACCTTTCGGGCCGGAGAGGTTCATGCGATCATTGGAGAAAACGGTGCCGGAAAGTCCACTTTGATCAAGGCAATTGCCGGAGCGCAGCCGCCAACTTCGGGAGAGATCCTGATAGACGGTGTGAAGTATGACCATTTAACCGTGGCAAAAGCGAAGGAATTAGGCATTCAGGTGATTTATCAGGAGTTTGCCAATGTGCCGACGCTATGTGCGCCGGATAATGTGTTTCTGGGGCAGCACACATCGAAATTTATCGTCAACGACAAGGAGCGTATACAGCGTACGAAAGAGCTCTTTGCGTCTCTGCATGTGAATATTCCGCTGGATCTTCCCCTTGGGGATATGTCCCCGGCTATGCAGCAGATCGTGGAGATTGCCAAGGCAGTCAGCGCAAACGTACGGATCCTGATTATGGATGAACCTACGGCACCGCTGACCAACAATGAGATCGACATGCTGTTTCGGATTATCTGCCAGCTGAAGGAAAAGGGTGTATCCATTATTTATATCAGCCATCGGCTGGAGGAGCTTCCTGTCATTTCGGACCGGATCTCTGTCCTTCGTGACGGAAAATATATCAGCACCGTGAACACGCTGGAGATTTCCCGCGAAAAGCTGATCGCCATGATGGCCGGCCGCGAGTTAGATGCACAGTATCCGCTGCGGGAGGCAAACATTGGCGAGCCGGTATTGGAGCTGAAAAATGTCTGCGGCAATGGAGACTCCAACCTGAACTTTACCCTGCGTAAGGGCGAGATCCTTGGGTTTGCGGGGCTTGTTGGCTCCGGGCGTACGGAGGCAATGCAGATCATTTATGGGGTAAAGCCCATTGAATCCGGTGAGGTGATCGTGAAGGGAAAGCCGGTGCGATATCGGCATCCCTCCGAGGCCATCGAAGGCGGCATTGCCATGATTCCGGAGGATCGAAAGGCACAAGGGGTATTTCTGGATCAGAGCATTCGCTGGAATTCCGTAATCAATGTCATAAAGCGGATTAGCCGTTATGGCGTGGTAGACAAGAAGCGTGAACGGGAGATTGCCGAAGAATATCAAAAGCGGTTTTCCATTAAGGCCCCCTCTCTGGAGCAGGCGGTGAACAATCTGTCTGGCGGAAACCAGCAGAAGGTGGTTCTTGCCAAGTCCATGGCGGCGGATGCCAACATCATCATATTTGATGAGCCCACACGAGGCATTGACGTGGCAACAAAATACGATATCTACGTACTGATGAACGACCTGGTGGCACAGGGGAACGCCATTTTGATGGTTTCCTCGGAAATGCCGGAGTTGATTGGTATGTGTGATCGGATCGTTGTGCTCAGTGAGCGCAAACAGGTTGCGATCGTAGAAAAATCGGATTTCAGTCAGGAGTATATTCTGGATCTGGCCTCTGGCGACAAGTGACATGAAGGGAGATAAACGATGAATTTCTATTCGTTCTATAAGAAGTTTGGATTATATGCCATTCTGGTTCTGGTATTTGCATTCTTTTCTATTTTCGCACCGCACTTCTTTAGTGGTGCAAATTTTCTGAATATCCTGCGGCAGGTGTCCATTTTTGGTACTGCGGTTATCGGCGCAACCATCGTAATGATTGGCGGCGGGGCTGATATGTCCGTTGGCGGCATGGTTGCAATGGGCGGCATTATCGCAGCAATGGCAATGACCACATGGGGACTGCCCATCTGGGCCGCCATTCTGCTGACAATCCTGTTCTGCTGCCTGATCGGCTTTCTGAATGGGTTCCTGACGGTCACTCTGTTTATTCCCGGCTTTATTACCACCCTTGGCATGATGCTGGTGCTGAACGGCATGGCCTATGTGATCTCCGGTGGATATGCGATTTTTGGCCTGCCTTCGGAGTATGCATTTCTTGGACAGGGCTACATTGGATTCCTTCCGGTTCCGGTTATTATTTTTGTGATCGTTTGTGTTGCCGGTACGTTCCTGATGACCAAGACGTACTATGGCCGCAGTGTTTATGCGCTGGGCGGGAATCCCACAGCGGCAAATCTGGCTGGCATCAATGTGAAAAAGGTTACGATTATTGCCTATGTGCTCTGTGGCTTTGTGGCGGCTCTGGCGGCACTGATGCAGCTGTCCCGTTCCAATTCCGCACAGCCCGGCGTTGGCGCCAGCTATCCCTTTGACTGTATGAGTGCGGCGGTTTTGGGCGGAATCTCCATGTCCGGCGGCAAGGGAAAAATCTACGGTGCAATCGTGGGTGTTTTGATTATTGGCATTCTGAACAATGGCTTGCAGTTGATGGGCTGCAATGCAAACCTGGTGGATGTGGTGAAAGGTGTAATTCTGATTGCTGCGGTAGGTATTGACTGCCTCTATAACAATCGGGGTTCTCTTAGCGCACGGCTGTTCTAAGCGATGGAGGAGAATATGCGGTATAAAAAGCAGATCATTGGTACCCTTGAAAAGTGTTATTCACTGTCTTCCTTAGAGGTGGGAGGACGGCCATGCCTTCTGGTTGCAGCAGAAAAACATGCGCCCTGCGAACGCTTTGATCCGGCGGGAAATTTGCTAGACGAGGTGTGGAAGGAGCCGGGGGGTGTCATGACCATGGTAGCGGTACCCGGCAAGGATGGAACGTTCCTGGCAACGCATCAATTTTACTCTCCCAACGATTCGAAGGAGGCAAAGCTTGTTTGCGCCCGAAAAGTCGGGGAGACATGGAAAACCACAACCCTTGCGGAGATGCCGTTTGTTCATCGGTTTGATATTATTCCGGCGGGCGGCGTAAATTATATTTTGGCCTGCACCCTGAAGTCGGGACATGCGTATAAAAATGACTGGAGTTCTCCCGGAAAACTGTACATGGGCGTTCTGGGAGATGACCCGGAAAAACCGGTGCAGTTCAGCACACTGCTGGAAGGGATTGGACATAATCATGGATACACCCGATATGAGGAACGTGGAAAGATATCGGGAATCGTATCCTGTGACCAGGGGGTCTTTCGCATTACGCCGCCGGAAGCTGGCGGGTGGAGCAACTCATGGATCAGCCGGCCAGTGATGCGGTGCTGATCGATATGGATGGCGACGGACAGCCCGAACTGCTGACCATCTCCCCGTTCCACGGAGATACGGTGACCATCTGGCGGCAGGACGGGGATGTATATATGCCGGTATATGAGTATCCGGAAAAGCTACCATTTCTGCACGCCATATGCAGCGGGACGATATATGGCCGGCCTACGGTTTATGTTGGAAACCGGGAGGGGGATCGGCTGCTCCTTGGCTTCTGGTGGGACTCTGATTCCGGATGCTTCCAAGCAGAGACCGTGGATCGTGGAGCGGGCCCTGCAAACTGCATGCTGTTTAACAGAGCAGGACATCCTGCGTTGTTGGCGGCGAATCGCGAAACCAATGAGATTGCGGTATACGATATTCTGCCCGATGGGGGGAAGTGCGATTGAATATTTTAGTGCTGGATGTTGGAACCGGCAGCATTCGAGGCACGATTCTGGACGAATCGGCAAAAGTACTGTTTCGTCAACAGCGTTCTTATCGGCCGGAATACAAAGAAAACGGCGTGGTAGAGCAAGACCCGCTGGATTGGCTGAATGCGGTAAAAGCACTTTGCAGGGCAGCGGCAGCAGAAATGCCGGTGGATGCCATTGGGCTGACCGCACAGCGTTCCTCGGTGATCCCGGCGGACGAAAAGGGCATACCGCTGACAAAGGCCATCATGTGGCAGGATACCCGAAACAGAATACTGTGTGAGGGACTCCGGGACAGGGAAAATCGTATCCGATCCATCTGTGGAAGCGGAATCAACACGGTGTACTCTGGGGGGAAAATGGCATGGCTTCGGCAGTCGGATCCGGATGTTTATTATCATGCGGCACATCTGTTTGTCATTCCTGATTATTTGCTTTATCACATGACGGGAAAACATGTGACCGACCAAACCTATGGAAGCCGGTCTATGCTCATGGATTTACGGAACGGAATGTGGTCGCAGGAGATGCTGAAGCTGTTTGGCGTGGATCAAAGGAAACTGGGATGCCTGATTCAACCATCGGACATTGCAGGGAGAACGACAGAGCAGTTTGCAGAGCAATGCGGCCTGCGTGCCGGCATCCCGGTTGTTTCCTGCGGCGGCGATCAACAGTGCGGCGCTGTCGGACAGGGGGTATTTGCACCCGGTACGGTATCGGTCAACATGGGGACAGGTGCGTATCTCATTGCGCCGATCCGGAACATGCCGGAAGCGCCAAAGCCGGGGCTGACCTATAGTGCATCGGCCATTCCCGGAGAATATATTCTGGAATCCAGTGTGCTGACCTGTGGTGCGGCACTGGACTGGTTCCTGCGGGAGCTGAACGGAGAACTGACCATGGTAAAAACTGCACTCATGGAAAGTCCTCCGGGGGCAAACGGCGTGACGGCACTGCCGTATTTTCAGGGGCGTGCAAACCCGGACTGGAACAGCGGGGCAAGGGCGGCCTTTTTTGGACTGTCTCTTGGCACGACAAAATCGGATCTCCTTCGGGCGCTGCTGGAGGGTATCTGCGTTGAAATTGCACAGAGCGTGCAGACAATGGAGCGCATTCATCCCATTCATACAATTCGACTGAGCGGGGGCCTGTCGAAGACGGCGGAATTGGGGCAGCTTTTGTCCGATGTGACGGGGATCTGTGTAACCCTTAGCGATGACAGTGATGCAACCACGCTGGGCGCATGGATGTCGACTGCCAAGTGCCTGAAAATTGTCCGGAGCTGGCAGGAGGCGTGGGATATGGTCTGCCCTGCACAGCAGCTCTGCCTGCATCCGCGGCCAGAGCTGAAAGCGTTTTATGAGCAGCATGCGGCACATATGGAGCATATTTATTTGGCAACAATGAAATGAGGAATAAACAATGTTGGAAGCGCTGAAACGAAGTGTCTATGAAGCAAATATGCAGCTGCCACAGTATGGACTGGTGACGTTCACATGGGGAAACGTCAGCGGGATCGATCGGGAGCGTGGCCTGTTTGTTATTAAGCCCTCCGGTGTTGCATACGAGGAGATGAAGCCGGAGGACATGGTGGTTATGGATCTTGACGGGGTTCAGGTGGAGGGCAGACTTCGGCCGTCTTCGGATACTGCCACTCATCTGGAATTATATAAGGCATTTCCCGAGGTGGGGGGGATTGTCCACACCCATTCTCGATGGGCGACGGCATGGGCACAGACGGGCAGAGGGATTCCCTGCTATGGAACGACCCATGCAGACTACTTCTATGGAGAAATTCCCTGTACCCGGGATCTGACGAAGAATGAGATCGATGAAGGATATGAAAAAAACACCGGCCTGGTGATTGTCCAGCGATTTACGGAGCTGGATGCCATGGCGGTGCCGGGGGTTCTCTGCTGCCATCATGGGCCATTTGCATGGGGAAAGGATGCCGCCGAGGCGGTACATAATGCAGTGGTAATGGAGACCGTTGCTGAGATGGCCTTTCACTGTGAGCAGCTTGGAAAAGATGCCGGGACGATTTCCCGGGCACAGCTGGATAAGCACTATTTTCGAAAGCATGGGGAAAATGCCTATTATGGTCAGGAGAGAAGCCGATGAGGGAATATGTTCTGGGATTGTATGAAAAAAGCATGCCCAGCGAGCTCTCGCTGCGGGAAATGGCCTTCATGGCAAAGGAAGCCGGGTATGATTTTTTGGAGTTGTCCATCGATGAGACGGAGGAACGGCTCAATCGACTGAAGTGGAATGCAGCAATGCGCCGTTCCGCATTTCTCACCATGTCAGATGCGGGGATCCCCATTGGTTCCATCTGTCTCAGTGGACACCGGAAATACCCACTGGGTCATCCTGACCCGATGATCCGCAGCCGGGCAATGGAGATTATGGAGGATGCAATCGGGCTGGCGGATGATCTGGGCATTCGGATGATCCAGCTTGCCGGCTATGACGTCTATTACGAGGCAGGAAACGCAAAGACCCGGGAGTGCTTTGCAGAAAATCTGGGAAAGAGCGTGGCCATGGCGGCAAAAGCGGGGGTAATATTGGCCTTCGAAACCATGGAAACAGATTTCCTCAATACCGTAGAAAAGGCCATGTATTGGGTAGAACGGATTGGATCTCCGTATTTACAGGTCTACCCGGATTCCGGAAACATCACCAATGCAGCAGTGGCCTGCGGACGGGACGTGCTGGAGGATCTTCGGGCCGGAGCGGGCCATGTGGCGGCCGTACATCTCAAGGAAACGGTTCCGGGCGTGTTCCGGGAGGTACCCTATGGCAGCGGTCATGTGGATTTTGCCGGAATTACAAAAACTGCCATGGACATGGGCGTCCGGCGGTTTTTGGCGGAGTTCTGGTATGACGGTCGTACGGATTGGAAGCAGATGCTTCGGGACAACAACCGATTCTTGCGGCATTATCTGGATCAGGCTGAGGAAGCGGTGCATGCAAAACCCACATCTGGGGCGGAGAAATTCAGCCTATAATGGGAGCGTGCTTTGACATTCCATGGATTGCGGATCCCGGCACTCGGCGAAAAAGATCCGGGGATCTACCTATGTTAAAAAGAATTGGGGACTGTTCCATACATCATTCCCCTTCCTGCAATCATCGACATTATATCATTAACTTATGTCAGGCCAACTGACAGAAGGGAGCGTTCTATGTCCTATCAACATCCGGAAATGGATATTCTTCATATGGCAGATATGGTGGAAGATATTCATTCCGTTACCAATCTCATGGGTAAGTGTACCTATTTAACCTGCCTGCGGCAATTCGACCGCCAATTTCAGACTTGGAGCACCAATACCCCGACACTGACCCTGAATCATGGAAAGTATGTGGGCTACGAGGCGGTGAAAGGCTTCTTTGTGGACTACAACAATGAGCAGACCCGGTGGGCCAATGCAATCATGCGTGGATTGTATCCGGAAGTTCTGGGTGGAAAGTCCGATGAGGAGATTTGGGCGGTCGGTTCCAACACGGTACTGACATTTACGACGCCTGTTGTGGAGGCTGCCTTTGACGGAAATACAGCCAAGGGGCTGTGGTATGTGTTTGGCGAGACCACGGAGGTCTATTCCGAGGGGCCGAAGGCGGCATGGTATTTTGGGCGCTGCGCCGTAGATTTCATCAAAGAGGACGGATGCTGGAAGTTCTGGCATATGACCCTCTTTACGGATATTGAGGCCCCGGTGGGAAAGAATTGGGGCAGCAGCACCATGTATCGCCACGAGGGTGTTGAACCACCGGTTCCCACCATCGCAGAGCCTTTTTATCACGGATACAGCGCAGATTATGTTTCCACAATCAATCCGCCGTATCCCGAGCCATATGATACGTTTTCCAACACATTCAGCTACTGAGGAGAGAAGTAACATGGCAAATAATTTACAAAGCTTTACACCGGAGGAACAGATTCGGCGGGCCTTTGACCGGGAGCAGATTAAGAATATCTTTGCCAAGCATTGCTACTGTCATCTGGCGCTGCGGCATGATCTGGAAATGGAGAAAATCTGGGCGCATAATGCGCCCAATGTTAGCTGGGGGTTTCCCACAGGCTTTCAGGTGGGAAGAGATACCGTGTGGGATTTTTATGTCAAACCCAATCTGGCCAAAGCGGCGGCTCCCAGTGTCTGCCGTATGCATACACTGACGACTCCGCTGATTGAAATTGCAGGAGATGGCCAGACTGCACAGGGGATGTGGTATACGCCCGGATTTGGTCCCATCGAACGGGAGAACTATGATCCAAGAGATGGTCAGCCACTGCAGGGAGAATGGATTTATGAGCACTATGCAGTGGATTTTATCCGGGAAAATGGACAATGGATGATCTGGCATATGTTTGTGGCAGGAGACTTCAACTTTGAAGCAGGCACAAGGTATGAAGAGCCGGAATTGGAATGTGGCAATCAGGAAATCAAGTGGACTGCCCCCGGCGTGCTAAGCGTTCCACGCTTGGCAACTGCAAAGTGGGGCTGGAGCCGATTCCCGCATTGGCCGGAGCCATATGAAACATGGACACCGGAGATCGGTTATGGTGCAGACAAGTTTATGGAAATGGCAGGTGAAGCACGGTGACAGAGCTGGAATTGAGAGCGCATAAAATGGAGAGCGTAGGTGCAATTGAAAACTTGATGAGTCTGAATGCCTATTATCGTGCAGCAAACCCGGATATGGACGGCCCAATTCAGACGGGCGTTCGGGCAGAGCAGCCAAGTTCAGAATACCAGACGAAGACGGATATGCCGGTACGGTGCTTGGTTTCACCCGTCATTGAAATCAGCGCAGACGGTATGACGGCAAAGGCGCTGTGGCATTCCCCGGGATTTTCCATGCACCATGACTATATAGAGAAATGCGCAAATGTGGAGTGGGTCTGGGAAAAATGTGCCGCTGAATTCGCTTATGAAAACGGTGCATGGAAGGTCTCGGACTGGAACTTCCATGTGAACGTGACGGCGGAAGAGCCGGACTCTTGGACAGAGAATGGGGAGAATCCCCGAGTGCCGGAACAGGGCGTATAACCGGAAGCGGGTCTATCCCCAATTCTGTGTGGACACTGCGAAGCGGTGTAAAATAGAGCTGGAATATTTTAAGGCGGGAGCGGCACCAGCGGCTCCCGCCGTTCCTATATCGAACGGCATCATTCTGGTTGCATACAGCACAACGGACGGACTTGTCATTATGCGCAGAGAGAAGCGACGGCGTTTTCCAGAACTCCGGGAAGTCTGACGAGTGCAATCCCGCCGCCCATTTACCCTTGCCGGGATTCTGGCGCATGCTGCCCTATTATTACCTCGATGACCATCTGGTTGTATCATCCATATGCCTCGGAAGAAATACAACAGCCCGATAGAATGGAAGACCAAGCTGGCGACGTACGGCATCAACTGTCCAAGTGTACCAGTCCGCTCTGGGAGATCTGCTGGATCAGACCACTGATCTCCTCCTGGGCATGCTCCAAACGCATGCAGACTATTTCTGCATGGGCCTCCGGAAATGGAACCGGCCAGTAGCGGAGATTTGGCGCCTCATGCCCTTCGATCACCTTTGTCAGCAGCGCAAATCCCTCGCCCAACTCCAGCCGCACCATCAGGGTGCTGATATCCGGGCAGGCCACTGCCTTGGAGAACGGAATTTTTCGGCCCCATTGCTCAATGCCGGAGAGCATATTATCGTTGGGAAGGGTCAGCTGGGTGTGGGCGGCCAAGTCCGGAAGGGAAATGGTTTCTTTTTTTGCCAAGGGGTGCCGGGCAGAGTAGACCACCTGAAACTGCTTTTGCTGTAAGACGGTGGTGTGGATGCCGGGCCAGAACCGCCAATCATTGGAGGTCGTGATGCAGAGATCCAGCCGCTGGTCTAACAGCTGATTCCGCAGCGCAACAAAATCCAACAGCCGTATATCCAGTGCCAGCTCCGGGCAATGCTGCATGAGAAAGTCGGTAATGGGCAGAATGATATCTTTTCGGGACAGTGAGGAGAGAAAACCAACTCGAAGCAGGGATTTTCCGGAGCTGCTGAGTTCTCTGGCCTTGCGAATGTCGCTGCGGATCTGCCGATTGATCTGCGTAAAGGAATTCCGCAGAAGACTTCCGGCTGGGGTCAATGTTACCTGCCGTGTGGTACGGTAGAAGAGCCGGAGGCCCAATTCCTGTTCCAGAGATGCGATCTGCTTGGTGACTGCCTGTTGGCTGATATAGAGATTCCGGGCGGCTGAGGAAAAGCTCAGACAGTTTGCCACCTCTAAAAATGTTTGAATGCGCTGCTGCAGCATCATGAATACCTCCCTATATTCCTATTAGCTTGATAGGAATATACAATTTAATAGGGTGAATAAACCATATAATCATCATATAATAACAAATAAAAATTGTAAATAAGAAAAAGCATTGTTTCTCTTTCTGGGATGCCCTCGTTATAATGGAATTACAGATTATAAATTAGGAGGAAAAAACGATGATCCATCTCGGAAAAGACGTAAAGCTCAATGTCTGTCCCATTCTGGTGACGCTGCACCATGACTATGTGTTTGAGGGGCCCTGCCGCATGGGCAAGGACTTCGAGCTGACCAAGGAATTTGATGACATGGCAAATGCAGAGCTGATCAAGGGGGCCCATGAGGAACTGGCGGAAAACCTCACCAGCCCGCATTTTAATGTCATGGAGCCCATCTGGATCGACCGGAATGAGGAATTCCTCGTGACCCCTGAGATTCTGGACAAAATGCTTCGGGGCAAGGATGATGTGGATATTTACATGATCGGGCCCATGGGGCGGCTTTCCGATTTGGTGATCGACTTTGTGCAGAAGGCGAAAAAGCCCATCATCACCATCCCGGGCCCCCAGTGTATGCAGACCATTCTGATCGCATCTACCCGTGCCAGAGGTCTGGAGAGCTATGCCTACCGCACATGGAAGGAGACGCTGGATTTCCTGGAGGTGCTGCGGGTGAAGAAGATGCTGCGGGAGACCCGCGTACTCTGCGCCGCACGGTTTGGGACGGCTCGTTCCGTCAGTGATATGGGTAACTTTGTCAGTCTGGAGCAGGTGACAGATGTGCTGGGCACGCAGTTTACCTTCGTCAATCTCCATGAGCTGATTGACCAGACCCACATTGGAAAGTCCGGCGAAAACTATACCCTGCCCGGACGTGCGGCACTGAATCCCACCGAGGATGATGTGAAGGAAATGGAGGCACTGGCAGACGACCTCATGGGTCATGCGGCGGAATGCGACATGGAGCGGAAGGAAGTCCTGAGCTCTGAGCGGTTCTATGTTACCGTAAAGAAAATGCTGGATTATTACGGCTGTAATGCCTTTGCAGCCCCCTGCCCCGATGCCTGCGCCACCCGGCGGCTGAATCAGGAGCGGATGACCTTCTGTCTCACCCACTCTCTGCTGGGCGAGATGGGCATACCTTCTGCATGCGAATACGATATTCCCGCCTGCCTGTCCATTGCCATTCTCTCCTGTCTGGCGGACAAGCCTGCTTATATGGGGAATACCACCCACGATGCCAAAGCCATTGCCACCGGTCGATACGGCCTGTCTCCCTTCTTCCATACGGATATCAATGATTCCTGTATGGATGTGGTGAAGGCCGATCCTGACAATGTAATTCTTACATGGCACGCCGTTCCACGGCGGAATATGCAGGGGTGGGATGCGCCCAAAGCGCCTTATGCCATCCGGCCCTTTGCTGCCAGCGGTTTCGGCGTGACCATCCGCTACGACTTCAACCGGGATGTGGGGCAGGAAATCACCATGTGCCGGATTTCTCCCGACTGCAAGACCCTGTTTGTTGCCAAGGGTGAGATCGTTGGCGGTGTAGGCTTTGGCGATTACTCCTGCTCCGAGGGTGTGTTCTTCCGGGTCAAGGACGGCAACGACTTCTTCCAGAAGCAGTTGGAGGTAGGCAACCATGTTCCTCTGGTCTATGGTGACTGCTTCGATCAGGTTTGCGCACTGGGCAAGCATCTGGGCCTCAAGGTCATTACGGCGTAATGGAAAAACGGGAAGCAATTTTGGCACGGCTCCATGCTGCGGCCCAGCGGCTTCCACAGTATGAAAGCAGATATCAAAGTCTGGGCCAGCGGGATTATGACCATATCTACCCGCTGGTCCGGGGATATATTCTGGACCGCTTCCTGCTGACAGAGGAGATGTGCCCCGGTGAAAAGCTGCTGGATCTGGCGGATGTCAGTCTGCGGTATATGCTTGCGCTGAAGCGCATGGGCATTGATCCGGGGCAGATTTCCCGTTCCTGCTCCGGAGCCAGCTCCGTGATCTCCAAAAAGGTGCTGCTGATGAAGGCAGTGCAGGAGGTATTTCATGTTTCCATGACGCCGGCGGAATTTGCAGAGATCAGTACCGTTTCGGAGCTGGCGGCGTTTATCAGCGATCATCAGCAGGCGGATCCGGAACAGGAACCGGTGACGCAGGTGAAGCACAGGGAGAAGGTGAAGCAGTCCTTTGATGTGCAGCGGATTCGTCGGGATTTTCCCGCCCTGTCTCAGGCCATCCACGGCCACAAGCTTATATATCTGGACAATGCCGCAACCATGCAGATGCCGCTGCAGGTTATGGAGGCAGTGCGGAACGTGGAACTGCTGCGGGGCAACGTCCACCGGGGCATCCACACGCTGTCCAGCCGGTGTACCGATGCCTATGAGCAGGCAAGATCCGTCTGTGCCCGATTCTTCGGAACAGAGCCGGGACATATCACCTTTACCTCCGGCACCACAGATGGAATTAACCGGTTGGCCTTGGCCTTCCGGGACAGACCGGGCGGCATTGTGGTCACAGAGCTGGAGCATCATTCCAACCTTGTGCCTTGGCAGCAGATGTGTCAAAAGACAGGGCGGACATTTCGGGTTTGTCCCATCTTGGCGGATGGCACATTGAATCTTGATGCTTTGGATGCCATGCTTGAAGAGAAAACCGCACTGCTTGCCATCAGCCAGTGCTCCAATGTGCTGGGAATGCCGATTCCGCTGGAACAGATCATTCCGCTGGCCCATAGCCGGGGAATTCCAGTGCTGGTGGATGGAGCGCAGGGGGCCTGCCATATGCCGGTGGATCTAAAAGCACTGGACTGTGATTATTATGTCTGCTCCGGGCACAAGCTGGGCGCACCCTTTGGCATCGGCCTGCTCTATTGCAAAAATCCACTGCCGCCGATGGTATATGGCGGCGGCATGGTCTCACGGGTAACGGCAGCAGAGACCACATTCCTTCCGACCTTGGAGGCCGGGACCCCTGACGTTTCCGGTGCAGTGGGATTGGTGGCGGCACTGGAGTACCGGATGCAGCTGCCCGATGGCTGGCAAACCCATGAATCGGCCCTGCTGTGCCATGCGGAAACGCTGCTTCGTGAGATCCCGGATATCCATTTTCTCGGCAGCGGTACCAGAGTGGGCTGCCTGTCCTTCACGGTGGACGGGACGGATGCCTTTGCGCTTGCCGCATCTCTGGATCAGCTGGGCATTATGCTGCGCTCTGGAGATCACTGCGCACAGATCCTTCACCGAAAGCTGGGAATCCCCTACAGCCTTCGGCTTTCTCCGGCGTTTTACAATACATTTGAGGAAATGGAAATTCTGGCAGAAGCCATCCAAACCATACGAAAATAAGGTTCTACGTCAATAGTTGGGGTAGCAAAAAAGAATAAGTACCAAGTCGTGTCGA
>ERZ773103.702-NODE-702-length-38108-cov-4.028644_pt1 | contig 38108 bp, 34 predicted proteins | sample MGYA00511118_ERZ773103 | MGnify/ENA primary metagenome ERZ773103 (study PRJEB29015, sample SAMEA2737821) | human gut metagenome | biome: human gut; feature: human-associated habitat; material: faeces | place: China | collected 2012 ... | reverse complement strand
TGCGTGTTGTTTCAAAAATTATGTATCTAATCGGTTTTCGTGAGGCTGCGAGTAATAATGCGTTATATTGCGATCAATCAATGACTGTGAAATTTAATACACAAGGCGATATTGTTGACTTCGGAAACAGACCGATTATGTTTTTGCCGGATAACGGTAAGCTAAATATTTCTTATGTTTATACGGGTGACTTGAGCATTAATGATTATAAGCTGGACATAAATGCGGACTACGTTGACCAACTTATGAAAAATTCAAAAAAAGCATTTATAAAAAGTAAGATTTTCAAATAGGGGTGATTTTAAATGAGTGAAAGAGTTTGCCCACACTGCGGAGCACCGTTAGAGGGTGTGTCAATTTATGATGATACAATTTGCGATTACTGCGGAAGTGAAGTAAAAGGAGAGAAAAGAGAAGAAACTCAGACACAAACTCAAAGAGTAAGAGAAAAATCTAAATATAGAATAAATTGGGTAGATACTTATGTAACAGACAGTAATTATACAAATCGACAGAGATGTGTTGCAATTCCAAAAGGTGAAAAAAGAGCGTTAAAATTTAAAGTATATTTCGATGCAGTAAGAGAAGATGCGATTGAAAATGCAAGGTTGGCTTTCTTTTCATTTAAAACACGAAAGATTGTAGCAGAAGATATGATTAAAACAGAATTAAAAAAGGGAGATACTACCATTACATATCAAAAGCCGATTGGTTCTTTTGATGAAGGTGAATATTGGGTGGGATTAACTCTTGATGGAGGAACTGATTTTTTCATGTTTAAACTCATAATTGGAAATGCACCACGTATTAAAGAATACATAAATACAGCAGGAAACAGAGAAGTTTGTGCACAAAGGGCATTAAATATGTGCAGAACAAGAAAGTTATCTGCAGCAGGAATGATTCATGTTCAGTCAAATATTATGAGTATACCATACGGAGCAAAATATAAAGAATTGCTTGGAATACCTGAGGGTGTGGAAACGTATATGATTTTTGAAACATCTTTAAGAAAAGCAAAAAAAGGATTGGCAATTTGCAGTGACGGAATTTATTTAAAAGCCGATTCCAAAAGAGTACATTTAAGCTGGTATGACTTTTTATTGATGCAAATCAGCACTACGGATGGTGGTTTTAAATTATCAGAGTACTGGTTTGTGAATTGGTCGGGAGGATCAGAGTTAATGGCAGAAATGCTTTCCGATATACAAAGAAGAATTATAGATGATATATATTTTAAATAATATAAAAATCGAATAAGAAAGGAATTAATAATATGAAGAAAAATTTGATTATATCTTCCGGTATAGTATTTATAATGCTTATTTTATCTACATTGACATTGTTTACGCATACTATAAAAACACCGGCGTTTGTTATAGGATACATATTTTTAGACATTGCGATTGTATTGCAGATAATTCCTTGGGGAGTTTTGAAATTTAAAAACAATTTGGAATTTTTAAGAGTGCCTTATATCATTGCTTACGGAGTATATCTAATTATTCAGTTTATATTGTTTAAGATGGTTATCAGAATGACGCCAATGATTACAATGAGTGTTGTTCTTTTATGCTTGATGGGTATTGCTCAGCTTATATTGTATGGTGCGTTTGGCAGTATAGAAAAAAATCAGACAAGCGGAGAATATAGTTTCTATACCGAAAGTCAACGCCATATAAATTTGATTTTGGTAAGCGTCAATGACGACGGTTTAAAAACTGAATTAAAAAAGGCAGTTGACAATATTAAATACGGTAATCGAAAAAGCAGTGTAAACAGTATGGAGCTTGAGGACAAGATTGAGGGTACTATTGAGGAAATCGGCAGATATGTTGAATCCAATGAAGTTGTCGAGGCGAAAAAACTTGTTTCTAAATTGAATTTATTTATTGAAAAAAGAAATGTAATGTGTTAGCGGAAGGAGAGAAAAAATAATGAATTTTGATATCAGTGCAATGAAATTGCGTGCAAAGAGTTTGGTAAAACAGTGTGGTATGACGCTGGCACTTATAGAGGCAATGTTATGGGTGTTGAGAGTGATTGCTGTTATGTGTGGATCTTTGAGTACACAGAATGGGTCAATAGGAGGCTATATCATATCGGGTGTTACAACGTTGCTTTTGATATTTTTGCCTGTGGGAAGTGAATGGTATACTTTAAATGTGGCAAGAGAAGAAACGCCGGAGTTTCAATCGGTTTTTGACGGCATCACAAAAATGCCGATTAAGGTGCTTTTAATTACGATAATAAGAAGTATTATGTGCTATGTATTTGCTATATTTTTAATTGTTCCGATAATATTCCCGATATATTGGTTCAGACCTGTTTTCTACATAGCAAAGGACAAACCGGGAATGTCGTTTATAAAAGTTATGGCTGAAAGTATTAAATTGATGAAAGGCAATAAAATGGCTTGGTTTAAACTTGATTTGTCATTCATCGGTTGGTATATATTAAATACAGTTACACTTGGTTTTGCAGGCTTTTATTCGTTGCCGATTATGAAAACAACGTATGCGGAATTTTATGACTTTATCAAGGGTAAGAATGAAATGTTCTGATTTTCGGAAAGGGGAATTTATTATGAAAAAAATAATTACATTAATTTTAGTAGGTTGTATGGCACTTTCAATAGGCGGTTGTTCGGCAAAAAACACAGCAGATTCATTGGATGATACAATAAATGTTTTAAACACATCGGATTCAAAGGAAGTAATGGAGATAAAAAACGGATATTTGCCATTTTCGGATCAAGTAACGGTAGGTGAGGCGCTTGATAGTTTTTTGCTTAACCCAAAGTGGCAATATTTTGTAAGTACAAATAATGAACAAGTCGTCCAGTGTACAGGTGAGTGTTTATATAATGATAAAACTATTGAGGCGAAAATTCAGTTTTTTAGTTATGATGACGGTACATTTGAGCTGAATACAGTAGCATTTAATGATATTGAACAAGATACTTCATGGATTACAGAGTTTTTTATAAAAGCTTATGAAGAAGCTGGTGCTACGGATTTGTATGATGACGGCGGAGAGGACGAGTTGAAAGGCAGTTCAACCGCTACATCACATACGAGTAATAACAACTCAACAAGCACACCACCGCCTTACGGCGATATGGGTGAAGTCGGAATTATTGATACAGATGATTACAATTTGGACGAGTATTATATATCGGACACAATTCTTGATAAGCTTAGTCAAGACGAAGTCAGAACACTTTTAAATGCAATGTACGCACATTACGGTTATACATTCACCACCGAACAATATGCACAGTTCTTTAGCTCAAAACCGTGGTATTCTTCAAGAGGTACATCAATGTCAGATTGTGAAAGTATGTTCAACGACTATGAAAGAAAGAACAAAGAAACTATAACCGCTTATGAATCAAGAAAAGGCTGGAGATAAATAACACCGTAGAGTCAACCGTATAGGTTGGCTCTTTTTTTGTATGCAATGGCAATACAGCTTATCCTTATTTATATACTGTATAAATGGGGTGGTTTAAGTGAAAGGAAAAATTAAAATCAATGATGAATTAAAAGCAAGTTACAGACGTGGGATTGTAAAGGAACTGTATTCAAGAAAAATGATAACGGAGCAGCAGTACAAGAGGTTGATTATGAAACAGTGACAACGGGGAGGTGTCGGCGGTGCTTAAAGTGGCGGCATATGCGCGTGTTTCGACTGACAAGGAGGATCAGATAAATTCACTTACAAATCAGCGTGAGTATTTTGAAAGCTACATAAAGTCAAAGGGCGATTGGGAGTTTGTCGAAGTATATTTTGACGAGGGTATCACAGGCACTCAAACCAAGAAACGAAAAGGTTTTAACCGTATGATTAACGATTGTAAAAACGGAAAAATAGACTTGATTTTAACAAAGGAAGTCAGCCGTTTTGCAAGAAATACTGTTGACACGTTGAATTACACTCGTATGTTAAAGGAATATGATGTAGGTATATTTTTCATCAACGATAATATTGATACACGTCAAAATGACGGCGAGTTTCGTTTGGCGATTATGGCATCTGTTGCACAGGAAGAAAGCCGAAAAATTTCAGAACGTGTGAAATGGGGACAAAGACGTGCTATGGAAAACGGTGTTGTGTTCGGAAATAACAGTATTGTCGGATTTGATATTAATGACGGTGTATTGTCTGTTAATGAAAGTGAGGCAGAAGTTGTCAAATTAATTTTTCATAAGTACGTAAATGAGGGTAAAGGTACTCATATTGTTGCACGGGAACTTTACGAAGATGGCATAAAACCACCTAAATCAAGTAAAGATTTTTGGAGCAGTACGATGATTTTAAATATCTTACGTAATGAAAAGTATGTAGGTGATTTACTGCAAAAAAAGTATGTCACGAAAGATTATCTTACACATCATAAAGTTATAAACGAAAGTGAGGACAAAATATATATTGAAAATCATCACGCGGGGATAATCAGCCGTAAAATGTGGAATATGGCACAGGCTGAACTGCAAAGGCGAAGTGTGGATAAAAGCACTAAGAAAAAGTATTCCAACAGATATTGGTGCAGCGGTAAGATAATTTGTTCCGAATGTGGTTCAAGGTTTGTGATACGTAAATCAAAAAAGAAAAGCGGTATCTACATAACGTGGGCTTGTCATGAAAGAACGGCTCATGGAAATAAAAAACTTGATAAAAATAATCATCAAGTTGGCTGCAATATGCGTACCGTAAACAATAAGTCGCTTTTGACTTGTATGAAGTTCATAACCGAACAACTTGACGTGGATATTAATAATATTGCCGACGATATATTGAATGAGATTAATAACTCGGCTGATACGTCGGAGTATAATATGCAAAATCTGACGTTACAGATACAGAATATACAAAATAAAAAAATGCGTATGTTGGACAGTTATTATAGCGGTGACATAAACAAAGACGAAATGACTGTTCTTAAAGATAAGTATGATAAAGAGATTGAGAAAATCAATGCTATTTTGCAGAAACAACAGAACAACCAAACCGCTATACAGGAAAGACAGAACAATACAGATGAGTTGCGTAATATAATAATCAATGCAGTTTGCTCCGAAAATGTGTACGGAGAGATTGTCGATAAAATTATTGTGTATGATGATTATATGCTTGTGAAACTGAAATACATAGATTTTGCTTTTAAAATTAAATACTCAACTCACGGTTATATGGAAAAGTATACGACAGTTATTGAAAGTTGTGAGATTATTAATAATTTATGAAACAGTGCTGTTATGGTTGGTAAAACCACTTTGCAGCACTGTTTTTAAGGTTCTAAATTTTCTTCGTCAAATAATGGAGAATTGAAAAAGTCGCTAATATTTATATTTAAACCTTGACACAGTTCATGAATAATGCGTAGCTTAACCGAATCGTATGCACATAGTACGATATTGTTTATTGTGGAACGAGGTACACCGCTGAGTAAATATAGACGGTATTGAGTGATACCTTGTTTGTCCAACAACTCTAAAAGACGCTTGCTTATAGCTTGATTTAATTTCAATATAATCACATCCGTTTCTGTAACTGAACTAAGTATACTATAAAAAAGGAAAGTAGTAGTCCTTGTGGTTGGACTGTCAGTCCAATTTTAATATAATAAAAGAAAAAAGTACATTTTTTGACAAAATACGTCCTTATACCTTGACTATGTGTATAATATATGATAAAATAAATCTATAAGTATAAAATATTGTGTGATTTTCATAAAGCGTTTTGCCAGGCAAAAGCATACGATGTGGTACAGTTTAATATATGGATACATATGGTTTTATTGAAAAAGTTTACAGGAGGATAAAAATGAAAAAAAAGACAAAAAAAATATTGATAGCAACATTATCAGTAGTGGCATTAACGGGAATAACATATGCGATATGTACTCATTCCGCAATGAAAGAATTGAGAGAAGAATTAATGAATGATATTAAAAATATGGAAGAGGAATAGGTGAGAATTATGGATCAGAAAAAAATAATAGAGATTCTAGATGAAAATAAGAAAAAATTTGATGAAGAATTACATAAGCCTACTATTATGCTTTTAGGTGCAAGTGGATGCGGAAAAAGTACTTTAATAAATACTATGTTTGGTATTGATGTAGCTAAAGTTTCTGTTGGTGAGGCAGGAACTAAAGATTTTAAAAATTATGAAAATGAAAATATTATATTTATTGATAGTGAAGGTTGGGAAACCAATATAAGATGTGATGAATATATCCAAAATGTAAAAAAATATCTAAATAGCCTAAAATCAAAAGGTCAAATAGTACAGTGTATTTGGTATTGTATTTCTGCTGAGGCATCAAAAATTCAAGATATAGACATTGACATATTGCGAGAAATAATACAAATTGATAATTTTGCTAAAAGACTATGCGTAGTTATAACTAAATGCGATGAAGATGATGAAGATGGAAGTACAGCACGAGAGTTTATTAATATTTTAGGAAATCATTTTCCACATATAGATTGTTTTCAACTGTCAAATAACGAGCAATTAAATAATGAATTAGATGTATATAAACTTTTGAGATGGTCAGAAGAAAAGCTTGATGATGAAAGCTTGAAAGATTTATTTTATGCTGCTCAAATAGTTAGTGTTGAAGAAAAAGTGAAAAATGCACATAACTATGTGAAAAAATGTGTTGTGGCTGCAACCGGTATTGGAGCATCGCCAATTCCGTTTTCACAATCAATTCCACTGACTGCATTGCAAATGACAATGATGAGTCATATATGTAAATTGTTTGGATTTAGATTTACCGATAATCTTGTTGAAAATGGTGCAGGTACTCTTGTTTCCTGTGTCGGAAAATTTATTGCATTATATATACGAGAAAATGTAGTGGCAGAATTGGTGAAATTCATTCCTGTTATAGGAAGTGTGGCAGGAGGAGTAACAAATGCTGTTGTTGCCGGAGGTATAACCTATGGTATTGGTGTAGCAACGGTAAAAAAATTAGAGAAAGTATATCGCAATATTTTAGACGGAAAAAATGTTGAGGAATTTGATATAGCAAGTCTATTTAAAAATGATGAGTTTAGAGAAACAGTTTCTGAGTGTATAGCTAAATATACAAAGAATAAAAAGGAGTTAAAAGCATAAATGAATCAGGATATGACTGTAAAAATATTGTTACTTGGGAAAACGGGTGTCGGAAAATCTTCATTTGTTAATTATTTATTTGATAAGGAATTAGCACAGACAGGTGTTGGATTGCCTATAACTCAGGAAACGACAATGTATAAATCAGAAGTTAATGGCGTAGATGTTGAAGTATACGATACAAAAGGATTAGAAGCAAAAATTTCTTCTGATATGAAAGAAAGCTTTTTAAATGATATTTTAAAACGAAATGCTAACAATGACTTTTGGAATCATTATCATTCTATATTTTACTGTGTTTCAATGGGTAATCCCAGATTAGATCCATTTGAGGTGCAATTTTTAAAGGATATACGAAAACATATTTTACAACCTATAAATATAATATTAACGCATTGTGATGGTAAAAAAAGTTCGCAAATAGAAGAAATGAGGACTCATATAAAAACATCATTGGTAGATGAAGATGAAAATTTTAAATGTAAAATAACGCCTGTTTGCAGTGTTAGAGAGCGGAAAAGACTTAGAACAACAGAACCTTTTGGACGTGAAGAACTATTTGAACATCTGTTTGATCAAGTATGGGAAGATGCAAGTGCGGTAATGGCAAATAAGGTTGTGCCAATGTATAAACAAGCAGTTAAAAATTTGTGTGATAATATTTCTAAATATATTCAATATGAATATAAAAAATTTATAAATCCTCGTAAGATAACAGATGAATGCCGTAGAATACTAAATGCAGTTCCGACTGACTCGATGAAAAGAGAGTACGAAAAAGATATAGAAATAATTTTAGAAAATTTAAAGGATTATAGAGAATTTATAGAAGCATATTATATGGCATTAGGAAAATATGATAGCAAATCTAGATTTCAGGAAATATTTGATGGCATAGAAAAACATATGATGTCTAAATTTAAATGTGAAAAATTAGAAATAAAACGATATATGCTTGATAAAACTAATAATCTATTAGGAAAGATACAATTAATTCTTCAAGGGGAAAAGCTTTTTAAGGAAAGTTGTGATGTACTTTTAAGAAAATTTTATGATGATATAAATGAAGAAGAAACGAAGACAAGTTTGGAGAGAGATTTTAATGGTATAAATGAACAATACCGATACCATTCTACCAATTCAAAAAAATTAAATGATGCACTAAAACAATGGGCGAATTGGTAATAAAAAAAGAAGAATGGCTTTAGAGCAATTCGAAAAGACAGCAATTTAAAATAATAAATCAAAACAGGTCATGCCCCAAGGGTGTGACCTGTTTTGGTATCCCCAAAATCAATACCTATATCACCAATGCCGTAGGGACGGCATTTTTTATTGAAAGTTCTTCGCGTTTAAGGTAGTCGCGATATGCGATATGGTTATCTTCGAGTGCTTTTTGCAAATTAGGTTGTATTTGTCCGCCGAACACCAAAGCGGACGGGTTTATTTCGCTTAGAAAATCATCAATAATCATCGGTTCTTTTGCGTAAGGCGAGTTAATTGTATTGCCGTCAAAGGTTACGGGTACAGGCAAAATTACTATATCTGCACTCAAAACCAAATCTTTATCCGTTTCACATTCAAGTGTTTCAAGTTGTATATCTTTATCAAAGCCGTATAGAAAAACATGATACCCTTCAGCTTTCAAAAGCTTTGCAACAGTAAGTTGTCTTAAATCACCGCCTATAACAGAAACATTTTCAAACATAGTGTATCCTCCTTATATAGTTTTCTCTGCTGTATATAATATGTAAGTTGAAGTTGTTTTGTTATTAACGCGTGCTATTTAAAAATTATCTTACACATTTAAGTTGGATTTTACAAACCGACTTTTTATTTTACATTTATTTAAGCATATTCAGATAGTGGATTTTACATAAGAGGTCTATAATAAAGTCATAAAGTAAAAAGGAGATAAGAAAAATGAAGAAAAGAAATTTATTGGCAGGAATATTAGTAGGCGTTATGGCTATGACAGCCCTTGCAGGTTGCGGAGAAACAACACAATCACCGCAGTCATCAACTTCGACAACATCATCGTCATCTGATTTTAAAGCAGACAGCGACATCACAGTTGTATCAAGAGAAAACGGCAGTGGTACAAGAGGTGCATTCATAGAGCTTATGGGAATAGAGGAAAAAGGTGCAGACGGCACAAAGACTGACAAGACAACAAACGAGGCAGTAATCGCAAACAAGACTGACGTTATGCTTACAAACGTTGCGGGTGACGAATACGGTATCGGTTATGTATCGCTTGGCTCACTTTCATCAAGCGTCAAGGCAGTCAAAGTTGACGGAGTAGAGGCAACAGCCGAAAACGTAAAGAACGGTACATACAAGGTTGCAAGACCTTTTAATATAGCAACAAAGTCTGATATTTCAGATGTTGCACAAGACTTTATCGACTATATCCTATCAAGTGAGGGACAGGAAATAGTTTCAGACGGATATATTAAAATCAACGATGATGCTCAACCGTATGCAGGTTCAAAGCCGACAGGCAAAATCGTTGTAGCAGGTTCATCTTCGGTATCACCTGTAATGGAAAAACTTAAAGAGGCTTATCTAAAAGTCAATACAAATGCAGAAATCGAACTTCAGACAAGTGACTCAACTGCCGGTATGACAGGTGCAATGGAGGGTACTTGCGACATCGGTATGGCGTCAAGAGAATTAAAAGACAGTGAAAGTGCTACATTGACAGCAACACCGATTGCACTTGACGGTATTGCGGTAATCGTAAACCCTCAAAATCCGACAGACGATATGTCAACAGAGGATATAAAGGACATCTTTACAGGTACAAAGACAATGTGGAGTGAAATAGCATGAGAAAATACAAAGAGAAGATAATGGGCGGCGTATTTTTCACCGCCGCCCTTACTTCAATACTTGCCGTATTGCTGATATGCGTATTCCTTTTTGCAAACGGAATACCTGCAATGGGTAAGGTAGGACTTTTCAAATTCCTTGCGGGTACTAACTGGGCTCCGACAGATAGTCCTGCGTCATTCGGAATCTTCCCGATGATTTTGGGAAGTATATATGTGACCGCCGGTGCAATCGTCATTGGTGTACCGGTAGGTATCCTGACATCAATATTTATGTCGAGATATTGTCCAAAACCCTTATATAAAATCCTCAAACCTGCTACGGAGCTTTTAGCAGGTATTCCTTCGATAGTTTACGGCTTTTTCGGACTTGTGGTACTTGTTCCGTTCGTAAAAACGGTTTTCGGCGGAAACGGAAACAGTATGCTTACAGCCTCGATTTTGCTTGGAATAATGATTTTGCCGACAATTATCGGTGTATCGGAAAGTGCGATAAGAAGTGTACCCGAAAGCTATTATGAGGGTGCGTTGGCACTCGGTGCAACAAAGGAAAGAAGTATATTTACAGTTATATTACCTGCGGCAAAATCGGGAATACTTGCAGGAGTTATTCTTGGTATAGGCCGTGCGATTGGTGAAACAATGGCGGTAATTATGGTTGCCGGTAATCAGGCGAGAATGCCGTCAAGCATTTTAAAAGGTGTCAGAACTTTGACTTCAAATATCGTAATCGAAATGGGTTATGCGGCAGATTTACACCGTGAAGTGCTTATTGCAACTGGTGTTGTGTTGTTTGTGTTTATACTTCTTATCAACATATCATTTTCAATAATAAAAGGAAGGAAGAAAGCTTGAAAAATTGCCCACAGCACCACTTTTTGTTCGGAACGGTACACTCGTACAACGCCACGAACTGCAAAGCAGCACTGTGAACAATTTTGCTGACGCTTTGAATTTGGAGAGGAGTTAAGAAGTATAACAATGAAACATTTAGGCTCAAAAATATTAAAAGGAACAGTAATCCTTGCAAGCTGTTTGACGTTTGGTGTATTACTGTTTTTGATTGCGTATATATTGATAAAGGGGTTGCCTAATTTAAGCCCTAAATTGTTCAGCTTACATTACACAACTGAAAACGTATCAATGTTACCGGCAATAATAAACACGATTGAAATGACGCTCTGTTCGCTTATAGTTGCAGTACCGCTCGGAATATGTACTGCTATATACCTTGTCGAATACGCGAAAAAGGGCAACAAGGTTGTAGGTATTATAAGGCTTACCGCCGAAACGCTTTCGGGAATACCGTCAATCGTATATGGTTTGTTCGGAATGTTGTTCTTTGTAACATATTTAAAGTGGGGATATTCAATACTTGCCGGTGCGGCAACGTTGGCAATAATGGTACTTCCGCTTATTATGAGAACAACAGAAGAGGCACTTCTTGCAGTATCCGATTCATATCGTGAAGCAAGTTTCGGAGTCGGCGCAGGCAAGCTTAGAACTGTGTTTAAAATTGTTCTTCCGGCGGCAATGCCGGGTATATTGTCAGGCGTAATCCTTGCAATAGGTAGAATTGTCGGTGAAACGGCGGCACTTATTTATACGGCAGGTACTGTTGCGGAGGTTTCAAAAGGACTTCTGTCATCTGGACGTACACTTGCAATACATATGTATGTACTGTCAAGCGAGGGCTTGTACACAAATCAAGCATATGCAACGGCGGTTGTATTGTTGATATTTGTGTTGATAATTAACTTTATATCATCACTTGTTGCAAAGAAGTTTGCGGCAAAGGATTGATGATATAGAAAGGAATGGAATTTTAAAGTGAAATTTGATATAAAGAATTTACATTTGCATTACGGTGATTTCCACGCTTTAAAAGGGATAGATATGCAGATTCCCGAAAATAAAGTTACGGCATTTATAGGCCCGTCGGGGTGTGGTAAGTCTACGTTTTTAAAAACACTAAACAGAATGAATGACCTTGTAGAGGGGTGTAAGATTGACGGAACGGTTTTGCTTGACGGTAAAAATGTTTACGGCGATATTGAAGTGAATGAACTTCGCAGACGTGTAGGTATGGTGTTTCAAAAGCCTAATCCGTTTCCTATGAGTATATATGATAATATCGCATACGGTCCGAGAACTCACGGAATTAAGTCGAAAAGCAAGCTTGACGAAATAGTTGAGCGTTCGTTAAAACAGGCGGCTATATGGGACGAAACAAAGGATAGATTAAAGAAAAGTGCACTTGGTATGTCGGGAGGTCAGCAACAAAGACTTTGTATTGCAAGAGCACTTGCGGTAGAACCGGAAGTATTGCTTATGGATGAACCGACTTCGGCACTTGACCCTATATCCACATCTAAAATTGAGGACTTGGTGTGGGAGCTTAAGGATAAGTACACTATAATTATGGTTACGCACAATATGCAGCAAGCCGCAAGAGTTTCGGATAAAACAGCATTTTTCTTGCTTGGTGAGGCAGTGGAATTTGACGATACACAAAAGATTTTCTCAAAACCAAAAGATAAAAGAACCGAAGATTACATAACAGGGAGGTTTGGATAATGAGAGATGAATTTGAAAGACAGTTGGCGCTTCTCAATGAAGAACTTACTACAATGGGCGGACTTATTGAAAGTGCAATCGCAAATGCGGTAAAGGCGCTTGACGGTGACGAACATTCGATAAATAAGGCATATGACTATGAAAAATCGATAGATAATAAAGAACGAGAGATTGAAAGTCTTTGTTTGAAATTACTTTTGACTCAACAGCCTGTTGCAAGTGATTTAAGACTTATTTCGGCCGCACTTAAAATGATAACCGATATGGAACGTATCGGTGATCAGGCTGAGGATATAGCAGAAATTGCGTCAACCGCGAAAAAGAAGATGTTGAAAAAATCAAAGCATATTCAACGTATGGCGGCGGCAACTATTGATATGGTCAATAAGAGCGTTGAGGCGTTTATTAAAAAGGATTTGCTTGTCGCAGAAGAAGTTTCTCATAATGACGATGTTGTTGACGCATTGTTTGAAGAAATCGTCAATGACCTTGTGGATATTATTAAAAAAGATGAGGGAACGTCTGAAGTACTTGATATGCTTATGGTTGCAAAGTATTTTGAAAGAATCGGCGACCATGCGGTTAATATCGCCGAATGGGTGCAGTTCTCTATTACAGGCGAACATAAAAGACTATAATCTGTTTTCGGTTTTCCCATTCTCGCCGATTACAGTTTATATATAAAGTCGGGTAACCGACTTTTTTTCTTGTACGGAAATATTAAAAGTGATATAATAGTATAATAATGCTAAAGGGTGGAATGTATGCACGAAGTAAATGTTAAAGGGATTTTATCGGCGAAAAACGGAATGAATATATACAGAGGTTGTTTGCATGGGTGTATTTATTGTGATTCAAGAAGTTTGTGCTATCAAATGAAGCATAAATTTGAAGATGTTGAGGTTAAGGCTAATGCAGTGGAATTGTTGGAAAATGCACTCAGAAGAAAGAGAAACAAGTGTATGATTGGAACAGGTGCAATGTCTGATCCGTATATGCCAATAGAAGAAAAACTCGGTAATATGCGAAAGTGTCTTGAAGTGATTGAAAGGTATGGTTTCGGTGTGACAATGATTACTAAATCGACAAAAGTTCTTCGTGATCTTGATTTGTTAAAGAAGATAAATGAAAAATCAAAATGTGTCGTACAGATGACGCTTACCACATATGATGAGGATTTGTGCCGCATTGTTGAGCCGAATGTTGAAACTACATATGAGAGATTTCGTGCACTTGAAATATTGCGTGATAACGGTATACCGACTGTTGTGTGGCTTTGCCCGATATTGCCTTTTATAAATGATACCGAAGAAAATATTAGGGGAATACTTGATTATTGTGTCAGAGCAAAAGTGAAGGGGATTATTAATTTTGATATGGGTGTTACGTTGCGTGACGGTAATAGAGAGTATTTCTATAAAAAACTCGATGAACATTTTCCGGGACTTAAAGAAAAATATATCAGAATGTACGGAAACAGCTACCAGCTTTCATCTCCGAACAGCAGAAAACTTAGTATGATTTATAAAAGCGAATGTATTAAAAACGGTATTATGTGTGACGTGAATGAATGCTTTGAGTATTTGAATAAGTATGAAGATAAATATAGCGGTGAACAAATCAGCTTGATATAAAGTTGTTTGCAGTGTTGACAAAATGAATGGATAGATATATAATAAATATAGAAAAAAGGTAAGACCTCAAACGGTTATACCCTGAAATTAGTTATTACAATAACCGCAATCTTGGTAGGAGGGCGGTTATTGTGCTTTTATAGAGAAAATTATCAAAAATATGATAATTTCTAAAATTGCTGTGAGCAATTTCTTCGCCATATGTAGCAATATGCTTACTTTTCATAAGCATTCCCACTTTCATAAACTCAGCATAACAGCCTGTGAATATAAAAGAGAGTATAACCGCCGGTGAAAACACCGTTAAGAGGTCTTACCTATATCGGAATAATCCGACAATGATATTATATAGCAAAAAAATACAAAATTCAACAAAGTATACAAAACGAAATACAAATGTAAATGAGCGCACAAAAAAACGGCATTATCGAATGCCGTTTTTTGTATACTTAAAAACTTATCTTTGTACACGACCTGAGCCGTCGCCGCCTGCAAGAGTTTCAACTTCTTCTCTTGTAACAAGGTTAAAATCACCAGGGATTGTGTGCTTAAGAGCTGATGCCGCAACACCGAATTCAAGAGCGTCCTTGAAGTTCTTACCGTCAACAAAACCGCAGATTGTACCGCCGGCAAAGCTATCTCCGCCGCCTACACGGTCAACGATTGGACGAATTCTGTATTCTCTTGAATGATAGAATTCATCATCTTCGCTTGAGTAAATGCAAGCTGACCAACCGTTATCAGAAGCTGACTTAGAAACTCTAAGTGATGAAATAACATACTTAAATCCGAACTTAGCAACCATCTGCTTGAAAATGCTTTCGTAACCTGCAAGGTTAAGTTCACCGCTTGTTACGTCTGTGTTTTCAGGCTTGAAACCAAGAACTTTATCTGCATCTTCTTCGTTACCGATACAAACATCAACATATTGCATAAGGTTTGACATAACCTTTTGAGCCTTTTCGCTTGTCCAAAGCTTCTTTCTGAAGTTAAGGTCACAAGAAACTGTTACACCGTGAGCCTTAGCAGCTTTACAAGCAGCCTCTGTAAGTTCAGCGGCAGCGTCTGAAACAGCAGGTGTAATACCTGTGAAGTGGAACCAATCAGCACCTTCAAAGATTTCGTCAAAATCGAAATCAGAAATGCTTGCTGTTGCGATTGAAGAATTAGCTCTGTCATATGTAACGTTTGAAGGTCTCATTGACGCACCTGTTTCAAGGAAGTAGATACCAAGTCTGTCGCCGCCCTTAGCGATGTGCTTTGTTTCAACACCGTATTTTCTTAGTGCCGCAACTGCGCAAGCACCGATTGGGTTTTCAGGAACTTTTGTAACAAATTCAGCATCGTGCCCGTAGTTTGCAAGTGAAACTGCAACGTTTGCTTCGCCGCCGCCGTAGTTTATGTCAAACTGTGTAGCTTGAATATATTTTTGATTTCCAGGGGTTGAAAGTCTAAGCATGATTTCACCCATTGTAACAACTTTTGCCATTATATAAATCTCCTTTAATTATAAATTACTTGTTAAGTTCTGCTCTTGCAGCCTTGATATTTGCAATAAATTCTTTAGCTGTTTCGGTAATTGCGTTGTAGTCGCCTGTCTTAGCACCCTTTGTAAGTGATGAACCTGCACCTACTGCAACAACGCCTGCCTTAATCCAATCAGCAACGTTATCCTTGTCAACGCCGCCTGTAGGCATCATTTGAGCCTGAGGAAGAGGACCCTTAATATCCTTTATAATCTTAGGACCGTATAGATCTGCAGGGAATATCTTAACGATGTCAGCACCTGCCTCCATAGCTGTGATAACTTCTGTAATTGTAGCACAACCAGGCATATAAGGTACTCTGTAACGGTTACAAAGCTTAGCTGTTTCTGCATTGAAAGCAGGGCTTACGATAAAGTTTGCACCTGCCAAGATAGCCATTCTTGCTGTTTCAGGATCAAGAACAGTACCTGCACCAAGCATCATTTCGCCGTTTGAATATTTTTCAGCCAAAGCAGCAATAACCTTGTCGGCACCCGGAACTGTAAATGTAAGTTCGATACCTGTACAACCGCCTGCAAGGCAAGCGTCTGAAATTTTAATTGCTTCTTCAGCATTGTTAGCTCTTACAACTGCAACAAGACCGCAGTCAGTTAGCTTTTTAAGCACATCTTCTTTTAACATTGGAAAAAAACCTCCTAAAATATTTTACTGCATATAATTTTATCACAAACCTTTACGATTTGCAATATCTCAACATAAAAAAATACACTGTAACGGATAATTTTGCCGATACAGTGCAAATTGATTTAGACTTTTTGACTTTGAGTCGATTTTTCTTACATATTCCACAGCATAGTGTACATCACTTCTCCGTTATGTTCGTGGCGAAGTGCACCGTCAATGATAAAGCCGGTACGGGTTGCGAATGCAAGAGCCTTTCTGTTTCTTGCGTAAATAGGTATATGGAGCATATTGTACTCCGATTTCAGAAAATTTATAAGTGCCGTTCCGATACCTTTGTTTTGATATTCTGGATCGACGAAAAGCCCCGTTATTCTGTTATCCTCCGTCACACCGGTAAAAGCGACAATCTTGCCGTCAATAATGTAAACAAAATTTTCTTTGCCGTTTATGTATTTTTCTTTTACAAAATCGTAATGTGTTTCCCAAAAGTTTTCTTCAACAAATGAATTTGAATGAATTGTTGTTCGCAGCCATAAATCCATTACTTCATACGTTTGAGAAGGTTTCATTCGTTCTATATTTTCCATATTATCAAGTCCTAAATATTATAAGTAAATTCTTCAGGCGTTACAGTGCCTTTTGCGATTGCCTCAGCTTTTAAATCAAAGTAAAGCTGAGTAAATGATGCCGATATATACGGCTCAAGGAACAAAAATCCTATACCGAATGTAATACAGCTTAGAATTATCCAACCGATAAACGAAAGTGAGAATAAAAATATTCTGCCTTTGTTTCCGTCGGTAAGAGATTTTGTAACTTCAAATGCTCTGCGTCTGTCCATAGCCGGATTTTCGGCAAGGATATAAGGAATCATTGAGTATTGGAATGATTTGATAATTCCCGGTATGATGAACAACAGCGACCACAAAAACGTATAAATAGCAACAAACACATTAATACCGATTACGTTGCCGAGATTGTTTTTATAAGGGAAAAACAAATCGTATACATTAGGTGCGTTGACAGTTGCCTTTATGAAAAATCTGCACGATCCCACACTTAGAGGGAATGTGACAAAAAGAGTGATTAATATTTGAAGTACGGCTGATATTGATGTACCTGCCGAACCGGCGTCCGAATTAACCATATTAGTCACTGTGGCAACCGAAGTTCCGAGTGATGTGATAAGTGAAACCAATATACATACTCCGAATGAATACCAGTAGTTTGACTTTAAAACGTCTTTAGCTCTTGTTTTTAGTTCTGCAAAAGTAGTTTTATACATATTGCCAAGACCTCCTTTATATTTAAGATATATCGCATAAAGTATATCATATGCAAAATAATTTTTGTAGTAGGAAATTCATAATGTAAAGTAAACTTAATAAAATATACTTGTTTATACAAAGAAAATGTTATATAATAAAAGAGTATATATATTATTGTAATTTACAAAGGAGATATAGCGATGAGTAAGAGTGTCAATTTGTATGTAGTGGTACCGTGCTATAATGAAGAAGCTGTTTTGCACGAAACATCAAAGCAAATGCTTGAATTATTCGGTGAAATGAAAAATGACGGACTTATAAATGACAACAGCAGAATTGTTTTTGTAGATGACGGTTCTAAAGATAAAACATGGAGCATAATAGATGAACTGACTAAGGCTCATACAGAAATATCGGGAATAAAGCTTGCCAAGAATGCGGGACATCAAAACGCACTTTTCGGCGGCCTTATGACAGTTAAAGACGACTGCGACTGTGCAATATCCATTGATGCGGACTTGCAGGACGATATACACGTAATACCTGATATGGTGAGAAACTTCATTGACGGATATGACGTTGTTTACGGTGTAAGAAACAAACGTGATACCGATACATTCTTTAAACGCACAACGGCGGTAGGATTTTATAAATTAATGCAGTTTATGGGCGTTAATATTGTATTCAATCACGCGGATTACAGATTGATGAGCAAACGTGCGCTTGACGGATTGGCACAATTCCCTGAGAGAAATCTGTTCCTAAGAGGAATGGTTCCACTTGTCGGCTATCGCTCAACGAATGTGTATTACGACAGAAACGAACGCTTTGCGGGCGAGTCAAAATATCCGTTAAAGAAAATGCTTTCATTTGCGTTTGACGGTATAACTTCATTCAGCATAAGCCCAATCAGAATGATTTCGGCATTCGGTGCGATTGTGTGCGTGTTTGCGTTCGTTATGGCGATATACGCACTTGTGCAGAAAATTATAGGTCACACAGGTGCAGGCTGGGCGTCACTTATGGTTTCGATATGGTTTATAGGCGGTGTACAGCTTTTGTCTGTCGGACTTATAGGCGAGTATATCGGTAAATTGTATAAAGAAGTTAAACGCCGTCCAAGATATATTATTGAAGCATATGTAAATGAAAAAGAGAAAGAGGACGATAAATAATGATATATGATGTTGCAATAATCGGCGGAGGTCCTGCCGGAATGTCAGCTGCCATATACGCCGCAAGAGGCGGTATGAAAACGCTTGTAATCGAAAAAATCGCATACGGCGGTCAAGCAATAAAAACATATGAAATAGACAATTATCCGGGATTTGCAAACAATCCGACAGGTGAAGAACTTTCAAAAGCAATCGAAGAACACGCAAGAAAATTCGGTGCAACATTTGTTTCGGAAAATGTTAAGTCAATCGAAAATGCCGAATACGGCATAAAGGTTATTCACACAAGAAGAAATACTTATATGGTAAAGTCAATAATTTTTGCAACAGGTGCAGTACCAAAAACGCTCGGTGCGGACGGTGAAGAACAGTTTGCCGGTGCAGGTGTTTCGTATTGTGCGACTTGTGACGGCGCGTTTTTTAAGGATAAGGACGTGTGCGTTGTAGGCGGCGGAAATACGGCTATGGAGGACGCATTGTATCTTGCGGGATTTTGCCGTAGAGTCTATGTCCTAAACAGAAGCAAGAAGTTCAGAGCGGCGGCTACAATGGTTGAAAACGTAAAAAGAAACGGCAAAATAACCGTGCTTACAGATACCGTAGTTGATAAATTCGTAGGCTCAAATATGCTTGAGGGTGTTGATATTAGAAACACGGTAACAGGCGAAAAGAGTATTTTGAACGTATCGGGCGCTATCGTCGCAATAGGTGTAAAGCCGTCGTCCGATCTTGCAAAAGATTGCGGGGTTGAATGTTGTCAGCACGGATTTGTCAAGACGGATATGTACCTTGCGACTAACATAACAGGTATATTTGCGGCAGGTGACGTAAGAGTATCACCGTTAAGACAGGTTATAACAGCGGCGGCAGACGGTGCAATCGCTGCGACAAGTGCGGTTAATTATGTGAATGAACTCGGAATTAAAAGCATATAAAAGGTAAAAGGATAAAACTATGAAGACACTTATAAAAAATGCCGAAATAGTAACAATGACAGGCGAAAAGTACAAGAACGGCTGTATATTGTTTGATGAAAAAATACAGTATGTCGGTGAATATAAAGTATTTGAGGCGGATAAGATTATTGATGCAGAGGGTAAAATCGTTATGCCCGGACTGATTGACGCACATTGTCATGTCGGAATGTTTGAAGATTCGCTTGGATTTGAGGGTGATGACGGTAACGAGGACAGCGACCCGATAATGCCGCACCTTCGTGCGATTGACGGAATAAATCCGTTTGACCGTGGGTTTAAAGACGCGTATAACGCAGGTGTTACAACCGTTGTAACAGGACCGGGCAGTGCAAACCCTGTGGGCGGACAGTTTGCGGCGGTTAAGACGTACGGAATATGCGTAGATGATATGATTATTAAAACACCTGTCGCAATGAAGTTTGCACTCGGTGAAAACCCAAAATGCGTGTACAACGAAAAGGACGAGGCACCTGTTACGCGTATGGGAACAATGGCATTGATACGCGAATTGCTTATAAAATCAAGAGATTATATGAATCAGCTTGACGCATATAATGAAAACAGCGAAGAACACGACAAGCCTGAATTCGACATAAAGCTTGACGCAATGATACCTGTACTCAAAAAACAGATACCTGTTAAAATTCACGCACACAGGGCAGACGATATTTGCAGTGCAATCAGATTGGGCAAAGAATTTGATATTTGTGTTACGCTTGAACATTGCTCGGACGGTGACAGAATAGCACCGATTTTGGAACGTGAAAAATTACCTGTAATGCTTGGTCCGACACTTTCGGACAGAAGTAAACCGGAGCTTAAAAACTTAACCTTTGATACATATAAAAATCTTTCGGACAGAGGTATTGACGTTGCGATAATAACAGACCACCCCGAAATTACGATTGAAAATCTGTCGCTTTGTGCGGTTATGGCGGTTAAGCACGGTATGGACGAAGAAAAAGCACTGAAAGCGATAACCTCCACAGCGGCAAAAAACTGTTGGATTGACGACAGAGTTGGTACGCTTGAAGTCGGTAAAGACGCCGATATTGCAGTGTTTACAGATTTGCCGACAAGATTTGAGTCTGAATGTGTTATGACGTTTATAGACGGAAAATGTGTAACAGACATAAAGTAAGAATGGGACGATAAAACGTCCTTTTTCTTTTATACAAAAACATTGTTTTAAATTAATTTGTTTTGGGCAAAGTGACAAAATTTGTAGAAATAGATAATAACTTACAAGTGTCGGAAAATAAACACCGATATGAAAATTGACTGTTGACGTACAAAGTGACGGAATTTATAATATGTATTGATGAGATTAATGTTTTCGGAGATGTAAATATATGAAGAAAAATGATGTGAAAAATGATAGTCGAAAAGACAATAATTTAATGGTAAAAATAGCAACTTTTATTGTTGATAAAAGACGTGCATTCTATTTAATATTTGCACTTGCACTTGTATTGTGCGTAATATCAATACCGAAAGTGCAGGTAAACAACGACATAAGTTCATATCTTCCCGAAGAAACGGAAACAAGACGCGGACTTACTCTAATGGACGATGAGTTTATTACATACGATACGGAAAAAATAATGGTTACGACCATAACGACCGAAACAGCGGAAAAGCTGAAAGATAAACTCGAAAAGGTTGACGGAGTAAAAGAGGTTGAGTTTGAGAATGACGATGACCACTATAAAGATTCTGCGGCATTGTTTACAGTTACGCTTAGCGTGCGTGACGATTTGGACAGAGAACTTGAAATTGTCGATGATTTGAAAGCACAGCTTGACGGATATGACTTCTATGCTTATTCAGACAGTATAGATGACAGTTCTAAACAGCTTGAAAAAGAAATGACAGTTATTTTGGGTATAGCGCTTGTGATAATTATAGCGGTTTTGCTGTTCACGTCACAGAGCTTTATGGAAGTGCCGATATTCCTTATAGTATTCGGCGTGGCGGCACTTTTGAATATGGGTACGAACTATCTGCTCGGTGAAATTTCGTTTATTACAAAGTCGGTTGCGGTGGTGTTGCAGTTGGCTCTGGCGATTGACTATGCGATTATCCTTTCGCACAGATTTGCGGAGGAAAAGCAGACAAAGAATGCGTATGACGCGATAGTAACCGCACTTTCAAAGGCTATCCTTGAAATCAGTTCATCAAGTCTTACAACACTTGCAGGTCTTGCCGCACTTATGGTAATGCAGCTTAGAATCGGTATGGATATGGGTTTGGTACTTTGTAAAGGTATCATATGCAGTCTTGTTACGGTGTTCTTTATTATGCCCGGCTTGCTTTTGGCATTTTCGGATAAGATTGATAAAACAACTCACCGTTCTTTTGTGCCGAGTATCGAGAAATGGTGTAAGGTTGTTATTAAATTAAAGAACATTGTACCTTACATATTTATTGCGATTATAGCAGTCGGTGCGGTGCTTTCGTCAATGAGTAACTATGCTTTTGACGCCACAGCCGAACAGCTTAAAAAGCCGACCGAAAACTCAATCGCAAAACGAAAGGTTGACGAAATTTTCGGTACGGATCATCAGCTTGCTGTAATTGTTCCGTCCGGTGACTATGACAGAGAGGCAAAAGTTATATCGCTTGTCGAGGAAAATCCGAGCATAAATTCGGCTTTGGGTCTTGCAAATACGGAGCTTGACGACGACCACATACTTACCGAAAAAATCAACGCAAGAGAAACTTCAAAGCTTATGAATATCGATTATGATTTGTGTTGCCTTTTGTTCCAGGCATACGGTGCGGAACACGATGAATACAATGCAATATTCGGTGATGTAAATGATTACGAAGTGCCTATAATCGACTTGTTTATGTATGTACACGAGAAGATGGATTTGGGTGTAATCAATCTTGACGAAGATCAAACGAATGATATTAACGACCTTTACGACAAGCTGACAGACGCGAAAGACCAGCTTGAAAGCGATAATTATTCAAGAATAATCTTTACATATAAATGTGACATTGAAAGTGACGAGGCATATCAAATGCTTAAAGACGTCAGAAGTGACGTTGAAAAGTATTATGACGAATGTTTGCTTGTCAGCGACAGCGTAAACAGCCGTGACTTGGGTGATTCGTTCGGCGGAGACAATAATAAGATTAATCTTATAACAATCTTGGCATTGCTTTTGATATTGATGTTCACATTCCGTTCGGCAGGTGTTCCGGTGCTTTTGGTACTTGCGATACAGGGAAGTGTGTGGATTAACTTCTCAATTCCGTTCCTTACAGGGCAGAGATTGTACTTCCTTGCATACTTGGTTGTAAGTTCAATTCAGATGGGTGCTACGATTGACTATGCTATCGTATTTACGAACAGATACCTTGAATTAAAGGAAACAATGGATAATAAACAGGCGGCGTCAACCGCACTTAACCAATCGTTCCCGACAATTCTTACATCAGGTTCAATCCTTACACTTGCGGGATTTTTAATAGGTATGATTTCGACAAATGCTATTATATCGGCACTCGGTACGGCGCTTGGACGCGGAACGTTAATATCAATAGTTATAGTAATGATGGTACTTCCGCAAATTGTACTGTTGTGCGATAAGTTTATTGAAAAGACCGCATTCGGTAAAAAGGCAACAGATGACGACAAAGCGGCGAAGAGAGAAATGTCCGGAATTATGTTCGTCAACGGTCGTGTCAGAGGTCACGTTTCAGGCTTTATGGACGGTGTATTCTACGGTTTGGTAAAGGGCGATATAGACGCAAAGGTCGAACTCGGAAATCAACAGGATATGTTGCTTACAGAAGGTAAGGACGATAATAGCGATAATGACGATAATATAGAAATAAAAGAAAAGCAGGAGGATGAGGATAATGAGAACAACGAAGAAGAACAATAAAATCATATCTTTTCTGACTGCACTTGTTATAATGCTAAACATATTACCTATGTGCATTGTACAGGCAGACGACACTGTTGCAATATCGACAGTGAACGACCTTAAAGAATTTTTTGAAAAGTGCGTATATGACGAGTATTCAAAAAATAAGAAGTTCGTATTACAAAATGATATTGATTTAAACGGTGTGGAAATAAAAAGTGCGGAGGTATTCTGCGGAACTTTTGAGGGCGGCGGTCACAGTATAAAGAATGTCAAGCTTTCATTTGAGGGTTCAAATAAAGGACTTTTCTGTTCAGTGACAAAAGAAGGTCAGATCAGAGATTTGAACGTAACAGGAGATATAAAGGTTACAGTCGGAACCGATACGGAATCGGTTTTTAGACAAAAAGCCACCTCGATTTTGAGTAAGACTGATATAAATACTCAAAATTTTGATAAAGGCTCAAAAGGTGCAGGCGGACTTGTCGGCTATAACGCGGGTAAAATCGTAAACTGTTCATACGGCGGAAATATCAAAGGTCAGAAACAGGTCGGAGGACTTGTCGGCTACAATGCAATGACCGGTGTTGTTGATTCTTCCGCAAATTCGGCTACAGTTGTTGGTGACAGTGAAACAGGCGGTATAGTCGGTTACAATGAGGGCAGAATAAAGCTAAGTCGAAATGACGGAAAGGTATGCCCGGATGCAAACGAAAATACGGTAAACGCCGGCGGTATCTGCGGTAATAACGAGGGTGCGGTTGTTATTTGTACAAATAACGGCGCTGTCGGCGGCGAAAGCTTCGGCGACAATATCGGCGGTATAGTCGGTACACAAAGCGGTGAAGTAAGAGAATGTATCAATAATGCCGCTGTTCAGGGAAGAAGAAGTGTCGGCGGTGTAGTCGGTCGATTTGAACCGTATACCGATATTGCCTTGTCTTATCAGAGTGCAAAAGCGGCGATAGAAAAAGATATAGATACATTTCAAAATGATATTTCAAGTGCAAGAACAAAGTTAATTGAATACGGTTTGAAACTGTTGACAGGTTCAAATGATGTATCGGGACTTATGTCGCTTTTAGGCTTGGGTGACGCGAAAAATAATACACGTTCAAGGCTTGACGTTCTTACGGATTCAGCCGTCAATATGATGGACAGTATAACAAATGCGGTAAATTCAGCGTCTGACAGTAATGTGACAGGTTCGCTGAAAGATACGCTTGACCAAGCAAGAGGAGATATATCTTCGTTCACAGACGAATCAAAGCAGTCAATCAGAGATGTGAGTGATTCGCTTAATACTTCTCTTGAATCGCTTGATGATTTCCTTGACGAATTTGACGGCAAGGGTGATGAATTGTCAGACCTTATCGACAATTTGAACGATTCGCTTGATAAGGGCAAAGATGATGTTGACGATTCAAAAGACAAACTTTCAAATCGTCTTGACAAGATGGAAAAAGATATTGATGATGTAATTGATAATCTTGACGATACAAATGAAGAATTGAAGAAACTTTTAAGACAGCTTAAATATGTATCGGGTGATGTCGGTGATTCGGTCAGTGATACAATGGAGAATCTTGACAACCTTGTTTTGAATATGAGCAAGGAATTGAAAGGATTAAAAGATACAATTAAATCATTTAAAGACGTACTTGATAAGTTGGGTTCAACACTTCCTACGTTAAAGCCGTTGCCTACATTAGGCCCTATGATAAGACCGACGGCAACACCAAGCAATGGCGGTAGTGACAGTAGCGGAGGTAACAGCGGTGGAAGCGACAGTAATAATGATACTTCTTCGGAAAGTGTAAAATCTGATGACAATATTGATCCGGGCTACAACGTAACACCTGACGGTGAGCTTGACAGCAGTTATGACGTTGAACCGTCTGTTGTTGGTATGCTAAAGGATATGTTGTTCACAACGGCTAAAGCGGCGGAAGCAGATGATGAAAAAACTGCAATAAGTGATTTGAAGAGTACGGATATTTCATTGCCAAGACTTATCGGTGATGAAAATGCCGATACGGCACTTGTGAAATATTGTATAAATAACGGTACCGTAGACGGAACCGAATCGACAGGCGGTGTAGTCGGATGTGTCGGCTTTGAGTCGATAGTTCGTTCCGGTGAAAACCTTACTTTGCCTGACGGCACTAAAGTAAATTCCGATTCTGTTTTGAAAGCTGTAATTGATTCTTGTATAAGTTTCGGTAATGTAACCGCAGAATCGAAATATGCGGGCGGTATTTGCGGTAAGAGTGATATAGGCGATATAAAAAATTCGCTTACAACAGGCGAAATTACTGTAAATGACGGCAGTTACAGCGGTGGTACGGCAGGATATACAAGCGGAAATATAGATAATTGTATTGCGATAAATGATGTTGACGGTAACGACCATATCGGCGGTATTGCCGGCTCGGCTAAAAATATTAATACGTCATATTCGCTTCCGAGATTGGACGGTAAAAAAGATGATGCCGGTGCGATAGTGGGATTTGTTGACGGTGACGTTACGGGCTGTTACTTTATTGATGAGGGACTTTCAGGTATAAGCGGAATGAACCTTGAGGGCAGAGCAGAGGCTGTCAAGCCTGACGATATGACAACGTCTGACGGTAGTTTTCCGAGCCGTATGCCACTTTTGGATAACGGTAATTTCTATATGGCGGACGGAGATAAATTCCTTCCGCAAATAAAGAGTTTGGCTCAAAATGACGCCGAGAGTATAGGTGCGATTTTGCAGTCAAAGTCAACCGAACTTTCAAGATTTCATTTCAATGTTATATTCAAGGATAAAGATAAAGAATTGAAGTCAATGACCGTTGATTACGGTACTGTATTAAATGACAGCGATATACCGAAGCTTACCGCTGACGGCAGCGAAGTGCCGATGTGGGATAAGGACGTGAAAAGTCCTATCATACGTCACACTACATTTTCGGCAGAATACAACAAGGCAACAACGACTATTTCATCAGGCGAAGAGCCGCCGTTAATGCTTGCCGAAAGCGTATTTGCTGATAACACAACATTGTCGCTCAAAGAGGAAGATGTTGACCACGTTTTTGACGGATATAAAAACGGTAAGGCATACTCATTTACATTAAGTAAAGATGCTTATGATGTTATAAAAGTACATATTCGTGATGACAAGAAAAAGGCGGCAAAGATTGCAGTACAGATTGACGGTAAATGGAGTATGGTTGATTGTACGATTGACGGTAGTTATGCGGTTTTTGAAACGGCAAAACCTTGTAAATATGTATTGCTTTATAAGAAAATATCGCCGATTGTACCGATTGTGATTTGTGGGGGAACGGCTGTTTTGCTGATGGCTGTGTTCATTGTACTTAGGAGGATAAAAAAACATGGAAGAAGTAAAGAAAAAGAAAACGTATAGGAATTTTACACGTTCTGAAAAAGCGATTGTCCATGCGTATGTTGAACTTATGCAAAAGAATAAGAAGATAACCGTTACCGATATTGTCAATACGGCTGATCTTAACAGAAGTACATTTTACGCACATTTCAAAACGGCTGACGATGTTCGCGAAAAAATTCAGACGGACGTTATAAATGAACTGTTCGGTTCGATAAATAAAAACGCAATTAAGAGTGTTCTTGAAGATCCGTATGATATTATGAATCACGTTCGTGAATTTATTGAGGACGACGAGGAAATGTATAAAATGCTCTTGAATACAGACGGTGCGGATAAGTTCCTTAAAAGACTTCGCGATATAGTTATTGAAAAGTGTATGCGTGATGCGTCCGAAGCTTCGTATATCAGCGATAAAGAATCGTTTGAAATGAATTTGAGATTGTTTATCGGCGGTTATGTTTCGGTTATTGAGGATTGGGCAGCAGGCAGTATTGGTATGTCACTTAAAAAGTGTACCGAAATTATGAGCGAATCAATTAAAATTTGCATTCAAAAATATGTGAAAAGATAGCCACCACTCCGGCACTATGTGCCACCTCTCCTCAAGGTGAGACTTTCGGCTCCCATAGAGGGGAGCTGTCGGCGTAGCCGACTGAGGGGTGGCAAATATAAAACACACGATATAACTTAAAATATCGGTATGGAAAAAATCATACCGATATTTTTTATTTATAATATTAAAATTTTTTGAATTTTTCACCAAAAGGGTATACTAAAAACGATTTTTTTGTTATACTGAATATATAGAAACAAAAAGCGAGGTAAATATGGAGTATAACGAGCAAAAACAGGAACGTGTAATTTTAGCGGGTGTACATCGCGGTATGCGTGACGCACTTTGGGATACAACTGAAGAATCAATACATGAGCTTGGCGAATTGGTGAAAACGGCAGGCGGTATTGTTGTGGGTGAAATGATTCAAAACAAGGCTGATTTGGAAAGTGCAACGTATATGGGCGAGGGTAAACTTGATGAACTCAAAATTGCCATAGAAACGCTTAATGCCGATATGGTTGTGTTTGATGATGAGCTTTCGCCTGTACAAATGAGAAATATAAGTGATTTTCTTGAAATAAAAGTGCTTGACCGTTCTATGCTTATACTTGATATTTTCGCAATGCGTGCAAAAAGCGGCGAGGGTAAACTTCAAGTTGAACTTGCACAGCTTAAATACCGCTTGCCGCGACTTCGCGGTTTCGGTGTGGAAATGAGCCGTACAGGTGCGGGAATAGGCACAAGAGGTCCGGGTGAAACGCGTCTTGAAAGTGACAGACGTCATATAAGACGAAGAATTTCGGCACTTGAAGAAGAAATCAATGAATTGAAAAAACATCGCGGACTTATTCGGGACAGACGCAAGAAAGACGGTGTTATAACTGCGGCACTTGTGGGTTACACGAACGCAGGCAAATCAACGCTTTTAAACACGCTTACAGACGCACAGGTGTTTGCGGAAGATAAACTTTTCGCAACGCTTGACCCTACATCAAGAGCGATAACACTTGACGATAACAGAAAAATATTACTTGTCGATACTGTTGGTTTTATAAGAAAACTTCCGCATCATCTTATTGAGGCTTTTAAATCAACACTTGAAGAAGCGGTTGTGGCAGATGTGCTTTTACACGTTATTGATGCGTCGGGTGAAGAAATGGACAATCAAATCACAGTCGTGGAACAAGTTTTGTCTGACATCGGTGCGGTCGGTAAGCCGGTTGTGGCGGTGTTTAATAAGTGTGACAGACTTGAAGATTATCCGATAACTAATTTAAAGAGTGACAAGTGCGTATATATAAGTGCCAAGCACAGAACAAATATTGATAAATTGATTGAAGCGATAGCCGACACCGCACCGGGTAAAAAGCAGAAAATTAAGGCTTGCATACCGTACAGTGCAGGTTCGCTTGTGAATGAACTTCATGAAAATCAAAAAGTAATATCAGAAGAATACGGCGAAAACGGCACTGTAATGGAGCTTATGGTAGATGCTAAAATGTATGATAAAATAAGGGAGTATATTTTGTAAAATGTCAAAAAAAGACGTATACAAAACGGTAAAAAAGCAGTCGCAGTCACTGCTTATAGAGAAAAAATCAAAATTTATTGCAAATGTAAAACCTGTTGACAATGAAGATGACGCACTTGCGTTTTTGAATGAAATGCGTTCAAAGTATTCGGATGCAACGCATAATGTTTACGCATATGTGATTGATGAAAATAATATTTTTCGTTACAGTGATGACGGCGAACCGTCGGGGACGGCAGGAATGCCCGTTCTTGACGCAATCCGTAAATCCGGGATAGTTGATGTGGTTGTAGTGGTTACGCGTTATTTTGGCGGTACACTTCTTGGAACGGGCGGACTTGTACATACTTACGGAGCATCGGCAAAACAGGGACTGATTGAGTCGGAAATAGTTATAAGAAAGCTTTGCGATATAGTTTCTGTAAAAGTTGATTATTCTCTGCTCGGAAAAATGCAACATGAGATTATGACTAAAGGATATTTGCTTGAGGACACTATTTACGAAGATGAGGTTACTTTTATCATATCGTGTCCGATTGATAAGACAGATAAAGTTATTGCGGAAATAATCAATATGACGAATGCAGGAGCGGTTTGTGAAAAGATTGATAAAAAATATGTTGATGTTAAGGAGGAAGAGGGATGAAGAAAGTAATTAAAGCGGTATGCTGTATATTGGCTGCCGTTATACTTGTCGGCGGCGGATATGTGGCAGGTCAGAGAGCAAAACAAAGCAGTATCGTATCGGCACTGCCTAAAAATATTCTCGATATGCCGAAAGAGAGCAATGAGCCTTCGGAAAGTGCTGAACCTGAGGGTAAGCCGTCGGAAGATGTGCCTGAACCGAAAGAGGATGTAAGAATAATAAATAAATCGAATGAGTCAGCAGTTGATTCAACGTGGAGTACAGTTGAATCATCGAGCAACACAACCGACAACGGTGCACTTACATTATACACTTCCGCACAAAAAGACGGTGATGAATTTATTTGGGACGACAGTCAAAAGTGGGTGCTTGAAGTATCGGACGGTAACGGCGGATATTATACATTGTTTGACCAAAATGTAAGTAACGGAAGTGTTTATTACGATGTTGCCGAAACCGACAACGGTACGAAAAATATAAATGTATATGTTTTCACCGGTGCGGGAACAACAATAAAGCAATATACACACGCCGAAACGGGATTTTCCGAAAAGAGCGTGTATGAATCCGGTGCTGTAAACAGAGTGTTTACAACAATCCCGTCATATAAATAACACAGTTCATAGAGGAGGAAATACAAATGGAAATCGAATTGACAAAGGAAAACTATGATGGTGAAGTTATAAAGTCAAATATGCCTGTGCTTGTTGACTTTTGGGCTTCTTGGTGCGGACCTTGCAAAATGGTTGCGCCTATAATCTCACAAATTGCAGAGGAATACAACGGTAAAGTTAAGGTGTGCAAGGTTAATGTTGACGATCAAGGCGAGCTTGCCGCTCAAAATGCTATTGTTTCAATACCGACTGTAATTTTATTTATAGACGGCAAACCTGTTAAGAAGATTGTCGGCGCACATTCTCTTGACGATTACGAGGACGCAATAGATGAATTTATATGATTAAAACTGATTAATTATTCAGTACAGTGCATAAATATTCATACACGATGAATATTTATGCACTGTTTTTATATGATTTAAACTTTTTTGTCAAAAAGACTTGCATTTTTATTCAAAAAGGAGTATAATCATAAACGTATTTGAAATTTTGGAGGGTTAGTAATGCTTGATGAAGTTATACAATTAGATAAAAAATATTATTTGAATACTTTCGGCGACAGACTTCCTGTATGCTTTGAAAAGGGCGAGGGAATGAAACTGTTTGACGACAAGGGTAATACATATTACGATTTTCTTGGCGGAATTGCCGTAAATGCGTTGGGTCACGGACACAAAGATTTTATAAACGCACTTAAAAATCAACTTGATAAAGTAGTGCATACATCAAGTCTTTATTATATAGAAAATCAAGCAAAGCTTGCACAAAAGCTTGTTGAAAATACTTGTGCGGAAAAAGCGTTTTTCGCAAACAGCGGTGCAGAGGCCAATGAGGGTGCATTCAAACTTGCAAAGATTTATTATTATAAAAAAGGTTTGGATAAATATGAGATAATCACGCTTGATAAGTCATTCCACGGCAGAACCCTTGCAACCGTTGCGGCTACAGGCCAGGAAAAATATCAAAAGCCGTACAGACCGTTGACACCGGGTTTCAAGCAGGTTGAGCCTAATAATTTTAAAGCGATTGAAGACGCGGTTACTGATAAAACTGCGGCAATTATGATTGAACTTATTCAAGGTGAAAGTGGAGTTCATCCGATGGATAAGGAATACGTTGAAAAACTTAGAAAGCTATGCGACGAGAAAGATATTATTCTTATTTTTGACGAAGTACAGACCGGTATGGGCAGAACAGGTTATCTTTTTGCAAATCAAATGTACGGCGTTGAACCGGATATTTTCACTTCGGCAAAGGCACTTGGCGGCGGTATTCCGATTGGCGCAGTATGTGCGGGCAAAAAGGTTGCGTCTGCATTTGAACCGGGTGACCACGGAACAACATTCGGCGGTAATCCGTTCGCAACGGCGGCAGGATTGGCTGTGTTTGATATTTTTGAAAAGGAACATCTTGTTGAAAATGCAGGTAAGATGGGTAAGTATTTTAAAGAAAAACTTACAGAACTTCAAAATAAATATTTGGATAAAATTACAGATGTCAGAAATGCAGGTCTTTTGATTGGTATTCAGTTGGAGGACGGTATAGCAAAGACTGTATTTAATAAGTTGTTTGAAAATAAAATGCTTACAAGTCTTTGCGGCGGCAACACAATCAGAATTGCACCGCCGTTAATTATAAAAGAAACAGACATCGACTTGTTTATTAATACATTAAGCAGTATATTGGAGGAATTATAAAATGAAAGATTTAATCAGTTTACACGATTTAACTTCAGAAGAAGTAAAAGGACTTTTGGAGCTTGGTTTAAAATTAAAAAAGGAACAGAAAAGCGGAATTGAACATCATATTTTAAAGGGTAAAACACTTGGTATGATATTCACAAAATCATCAACAAGAACAAGAGTATCATTTGAAGTGGGTATGACTCAACTTGGCGGTTATCCGTTGTTCTTATCGTCAAACGATATTCAGCTTGGACGCGGCGAATCAATTTACGATACTGCAAAGGTTTTGGAAAGAATGCTTGACGGTATTATGATTCGTACTTATGCACATCAAGATGTTTTGAACCTTGCAGAATATGCAAATATCCCTGTAATCAACGCACTTACAGACTTGCTTCACCCGTGTCAAGTGCTTGCAGACCTTATGACAACATATGAGCATAAGGGCAAGCTTGAAGGCTTGAAACTAGCATATATCGGTGACGGTAATAATATGGCTCATTCGCTTATGTACGGCTGTGCAAAGGCAGGTATGGACTGTGCAATCGCAACACCTGAAAATTATCAGTGTGATGCGGAAGTGGTTGCAAACGCAAAGGACGACTTCAAGAAATCTGGAAAAGAATTAATTTTGACAACAGATCCGGTTGAGGCAATTAAAAATGCAGATGTAGTTTATACAGATACATGGGTATCAATGGGACAAGAGGCTGAAAAGGCAGAAAGACAAAAGATATTTATGCCGTATCAAGTAAACGGTGAATTGTTCAAGAATGCCGCAGATGACGCTGTATTTATGCACTGCTTGCCTGCATATCGCGGTTTTGAAGTTACAGGAGAAGTTATAGACGGACCTCAATCTGTTATTTTTGACGAGGCCGAAAACAGACTTCACGCTCAAAAGGCGGTTATGGCAACATTGATGGGATAATCGGAGGTTATAGTAATGGAAAGTGATTATCAGTCATTATTTCAAGTGCGTTTGGCTAATTATGATGATATACCCGCAATTATGAATATCACGCGTGAGGCATTTGTTAAATATCAGCAGATGTCAGGCGTTGAAAATCTTGCGGCACTTGAAGAATCGTATAATGATGTGAAAAAAGATATAGATACAAAAGTTGTATTGCTTGCATTGTCGGACGGTGAGCCTGTCGGCAGTGTGAGAGTTGAGGTGTTTCCCGATAAAACTGCATATTTGTCACGTTTTGCGGTAAAGGTTACAAGTCAAAATAACGGTATCGGTAAATCAATAATGAATCTTGTTGATAAAATAATGGTTAAAAAGGGTGTAACTCAAATTCAGTTGCATACAGGCTCAAAGATTACATCGCTTATTCGTTTTTATTACGGCAGAGGTTTTTATATTGATTCGACAGATAAGTCGCGAGGTTATGTTCGTGCATTGTTGATTAAGGAATATCAAAAGAAAGATTGTTAAGTAAAAGGGACACTAAAATTTAGTGTCCCTTTTGATGTGCGGTAAATATGAATAAACCTTGTGAGCGGCCGATGACCGCTCCTACAAATATTTAGTTGATAATTATTGAAATTCGTAGGGGCGACCATTGGTTGCCTTGATTTTATGGGGACACTAAACATTCTCTTGACAAAATCACTTATAAAATGTATACTAAACAAAAACACTTATGGAGATATTATATGAAATTATTGGCGGACTTAATATTAAACGGTGCAGAAACGATGAAAATGTCGGAGAACATAAAAAAGAATTTCGACAATCCCGAAAGAAACAACGGTGAATTGAGGACGGATAAATTTAAAGGGTTTATAACAGATGAATGGAATGTTGATGGCTTTAATGTTATAACAGTAAGCAGTAAAAAAACAAACGGGGGACACGTTATATTTTTGCATGGCGGCGGATATGTCGCAGAGGCGACAGCATCTCACAGAAGAATTATTGAAGAACTTGTGAAGATGTACGGATTGAAAGTGACTTTTATAGACTATCCGCTTGCACCCGAGCATACATATGAAAAAACACACGAAATCGTAATGAAAGCATACAGAGAGATTACAATTAAAAATTACGGTGATGAATTTTATTTGTTCGGTGACAGTGCAGGCGGTGGATTGGCATTGGCAGTTTTGCAGATATTGCGTGATGAAAAAATAATACCGTTTCCGAAAAAGACAGTTTTAATGTCACCATGGGTTGACTTGACTATGAGCAATCCGAAAATAGGGGAGGCGGCGGAACGCGATCCGCTTTTGACGATGGATTGCCTGTACCACGCGGCGGAGAGATATATTGGAAACGGTGACGCTAAAAATGCTGTGCTTTCACCTATATTCGGAAGAATGGATAATCTCGGTAAAATATTTCTTTTGACAGGAACTCATGAAATTTTAAATCCCGATTGCAGAAAGTTAAAAACAAAGTTGATGGCGGCATACGGTACGGAGCTGGAATTTTATGAGGGTGAAAAAATGGTACACGACTGGATTTTGGCAACACCGTTTTATCTTGAGGCATTTAAAGCGATTGAAATGGTCGGAGAATTTTATGTAAACGGCTAATAAAAAAGCAAGCTGAAATCAGCTTGCTTTTTTGATATTATTCTGTAATATAAATTCTTGTATAGAACGGAATTGTATTTGCAATCCAGTTAATATCGCTTGGGTGAAGACGTACACAACCGTGAGAAATATTTACGCCGACACGTCCGTCATATTCTGTACCGTTATAGTAAAGCAATGTTGAATGAAGTGCATAACCGTTATAGAAACGAAGTACAGGACCTACATAGTAGCTTGGATAATCCCATTCTGTACGTTCGATATATTCAAATTGACCTGTGATGGTAGGCGTATTCCATGCACCTAATGCACAAGGAAATTCTTTTTGAAGTTCCCAATTATATTGTGAGCCTTGATATACTCTTACTTTATATTCGTGCTTTGAAACCCATACAAGATAATTTGTACGGCTTGTAATACCGTTCTTGTTTACAGGTGTTCTGTTGCGATATTCTTTAACCATAGGAGATTCACCAATGATAATATCAAGGTGGTCGTCGAAATCAAGAACATCAAGACTTGAATTAAACGATTCGGCAAGCGTTCTTACAGGAACAAATAGAGAACCCTCGATATAAACCGTTGCGTGAGGTGCGTATGTATCGTTTCCGAAAATCGTTGTATATGCACTGTTTGCGTTAAAAATAACTTGGTCTGAACCGACGCTGCAAACTACGCTGTCATATTTAGGGTCGTATGTAACCTTTAATCCCATTGCCTCACCGATTGCGCGAACAGGCATCATTGCGACACCGTCAACTATTCTTGCACGCGGTGAAACGTCTTGAAGAAAGTTACCGCTTACATACATACAAAGTTCTTTATCGTAATTCGGATTACCGTTCATTGCACAACCGTTATTTTGTACATATTCGCCGTTTTCGTTCAAATATCCGTATGTCTGAACTTCAAGAATGCCGTCAGGCTCAATCTTTTTATCGTAATATTTCAATGAACGAAGTCCCGAAACGAGCTTTACCTTGAATTTTTCGCCCATACGATATTGCGGAACGTTGAATATAAGATTTAGCGAAGAAGTATCCTGAGATACGTTTTCGGTAATTGAACCGAGTAATTCATCGGAACTGCTGTAAAGTTCGACAGTTACGTCGTTAGGTATTATGTACTTATGCGATGTGATGTCAATATTAAGAACAAATTGTGTTGATAATTCGTTCACCGGTATTGTCGGCGTTGAAGTCGGCTTAACTGTCGGCTCTGCGGTCGGTGTTGCTGTTTCTGTCGGCTCAAATGTTGTTTCCGGTGAAACGGTAGGTTCTTCTGTTACTTGCGGTGTTTCTGTAGGTGCAGGTGACGCTGTTTCGGCGAATGCGCCTATTCCGCTCAAAACGATTGATACGGCAAGAAACATTCCTAAAAATTTTTTCATACTTATCTCCCCTTAAACTATTATAAAATAATCATATCACACCGAATTATCAAAGTCAATAAACAATAAAAGCTAAACATAAATTCGGATTAATCACTAAAAAAACACATCAAATTTTAACTAAAATGATGTGCTTTTTTTACTTGACTTATTTTTCACGAATAAAAATTCTTTCAATGTCCGTACACAAACCGCTTTGTTCGTCAATGTCAAAAATACAACCGCAAAATTGTCCTTTTCCGTTCGCAATTTCAAACTTTTGAGGCATACCTGTAATAAATTTTTTTATTATTGCATTATTCTCTCTGCCGAGTATCGATATTTGAGGACCTGTCATTCCGAGGTCGGTTATATTTCCCGTACCTTTCGGAAGAATGACTTCATCGGCTGTTTGAACGTGTGTGTGCGTTCCGAATACGGCTGAAACTTTGCCGTCAAGGAAGTATGCCATAGCAAGTTTTTCGCTTGTTGCCTCTGCATGAAAATCTACTATTATAATATTGGTTGATTTCTTTAATTTTGCAATCTCGCGTTCAGCGGCGTCGAAAGGGGAGTCGGCGGGGTCAAGATATGTTCTGCCGATAAGATTTATAACTCCGACTTTAACACCGTTTTTTGCGGTAAAAACGATACTTCCCTCACCCGGACATTTTTTATTGTAATTCGCCGGACGGATTACGTTTCCCTCGTTACGCATAATATCAACAACTTCTTTTGCATCCCAAGTGTGATTACCCATAGTGATAACGTCAATTCCTGCACGAATAAGCTCGTCATATGCGTTGCGTGCAAGACCTCTGCCGTGGGTGGCATTTTCGCCGTTTGCGATAACTAAGTCAATACCTTTCTGATATTTCATATCGTCAACATATTTAAAGAGCATATCGCGTCCTATACGGCTGACAATATCTCCGATACATAGAATTTTCATAATAAAATCCATAGCCTTTCTGCCCGCAGATTTATTTATAACACTGTCTTATCGTGGGCGGACAGGACGTGTAAAACTGTATAATATATCTAAAATTAAAATAAATTTTCGTTCAAAATAAATAAAAAAAGGAGTATTACAGAACGGGTAGAAGCTAAACATAAACGGCTTATACAGTGCCTTTATCGCAAAGTATCAAAGTCATAAATATTTACGCTCTGTAATAACCCCAAATTTTTCAAAGTAATGCAAGCTTATTTAGCGTAATCAACCGCTCTTGTTTCACGAATCATACTAACTTTAATCTGACCCGGATATTCAAGCTCGCTTTCAATACGTTTAACAATTTCTTTTGCTACAAGAATCATACCTTCGTCGTTGACCTTTTCAGGTTTGACCATAATTCTGATTTCACGACCGGCTTGAATAGCAAATGACTTTTCAACGCTGTCGAAACTGTTTGCAATTTCTTCAAGGTTTTGTAAACGTTTGATATAGGTTTCAAGATTTTCACGTCTTGCTCCCGGACGTGCTGCGGATATTGCATCGGCTGCCTGTACTAAAGAGGCAACGATTGTCTGTGCCTCGACGTCACCGTGGTGAGCCATAATAGCGTGTACAACATCCTTGTTTTCACGATACTTCTTTGCAATATCTGCGCCGATAGTAACGTGTGAGCCTTCGACTTCATGGTCAACTGCTTTACCGATGTCGTGAAGTAAACCTGCACGTTTTGCAAGTGCGACATCGACGCCCAGTTCACCTGCCATAACGCCCGCAAGATGCGAAACCTCAATGCTATGCTTTAGGACGTTCTGACCGTAACTTGTTCTGAATTTAAGTTTACCAAGCAATTTGATAAGTTCAGGGTGAAGACCGTGTACACCTGTTTCAAATGTAGCGCTTTCGCCCTCTTGCTTGATGATTGATTCAACCTCTTTACGAGATTTTTCAACTGTTTCCTCAATGCGTGCCGGATGAATACGTCCGTCCACGATAAGCTTCTCAAGTGCAAGACGTGCAACTTCACGTCTGATAGGATCGAAACTTGAAACAATAACTGCCTCAGGAGTATCGTCGATGATTAAATCAACGCCTGTAAGAGTTTCAATGGTTCTGATGTTTCGTCCTTCACGACCGATTATACGGCCTTTCAT
>ERZ773103.698-NODE-698-length-38168-cov-28.120012_pt1 | contig 38168 bp, 34 predicted proteins | sample MGYA00511118_ERZ773103 | MGnify/ENA primary metagenome ERZ773103 (study PRJEB29015, sample SAMEA2737821) | human gut metagenome | biome: human gut; feature: human-associated habitat; material: faeces | place: China | collected 2012 ... | reverse complement strand
GTAGGACTGGCTGATACTTCGGTCTGTACTCTGAAAGAAGTCATATCATACGCAATGGTTGTCAAAATATGAAGGAATATCATACGCAATGGTTGTCAAAATATGAAGGAATATCAAAACTCAAAAGTAGTGTTATCAGATATAAGTTTGTCTGGCACGAAGAAGAACTCAAAATGAGAAAATACTTTGCAAATAATATCTGGCTTAATAAATTATAATTTTCTTTGATAATTTTCCAGCTGATGAAAAACACCAACTACATTTACCACATTTTTTCTGACGTCAAATACAATCACATAATTCATTTGTGACACAACAGCCTCCCGATATCCTTTCTTCGCCAGATAAGGATTTCTGCTTTCAGGAAACTGAAGTGGATTATCTTCAAGTCTGTTATAAATATCATCAATACTATCAAGCAGATGTTTTGCGGCCTGTTTATTTTTCAAACGATAAATCAAATAGTACATCAGTTCATCCAACAATTCATCTGCATGTTCTGTTATGTTTAATTTATAATCCATACTTTTTCCTGGTTTCTCCAAGTGCTGCTCTTGCATCTTTTACCTGTCCCAATTCTATCTGTCTCTCTGAAATTTCAATATCTTTATATAACGTAAGTTGCTTCATTGTAGATTCATAACTTTCCATACTCATAATAACCATATCCCCATAACCATTTTTAGTTACATAAATAGGTTCGTCTGTCTTATGACACATATCTGAGATTTCAGATGTATTCTTTAAGTCTTTAATCGGGATAATTTGTGGCATAATATGCACCTCCTCATACAATTAAATATTTCTCCGTTTATTTATTGTGGTATAATAATACCATAATTATATCTTTTTTCAACTTCTTTCTTATAATTTATTTCAGAAATGAAACAAATTGCTCTGTCCTATCCATAAAATATTTCAGAGTGCATACAAGCCTTAAAAGATTTTCCACACAGTGTGTGGAATTTTTCAAAAGCACTTGGGGAACGAAATTTTCAACATTTTATACCCCCTAAATTGTTTAAATAATAATTTGATTACTTCCATGCATCTGAATCCGTCTTATTAAATTCTTCAGCAGTTACCTTCTATCTGTCATGTCGCACATCACTCCCTTCAATATTAGTTTTTTTAGAGTGAATTATCTCAAAATAGAACTGAATTGGCACGGCACTTATTATTTACCATATACAAAAAATCAGAATATATTTCATATTAAAACGCATAAGAAAAGGTAGTTACCAGAATTGTAACTACCCGACACATTAATAATCTACATCATTGTCATAATCTATTATATCAAGTATGTCTTCTGGAGGAACATCAGATTGCGTATTGCCATCAAATTCAATATCATATTCCTTATTCCAAAAATATACACCAGCATAATATATTACAAATTGATATGCAATACTATTCTTATCATAATCTGCAATCATAGCGAATGGTAATCTAAACTTTACCACACAGCCTTTACCTTTTTCTTTTAACGGTTTATATAACTCTGGATAATTATTTTTTAATGCCTTACGAGCCATTTCGCCTCCAATATTTTCACAAAACTGGTCGTATGCTGCAACTCCTCTTCTTTCAAACATCAATAAATTATTGAAAAAACACAACTGCGCATTTCTATCATAACTAACATATTTTCTATTATACTCACTTTTTACAATGCATAATGCTTCTTGTATTTTATTCTCAGAGAACTCAGCATTTTTATAAGCATTTTTAAGATTTGAACAATAAACACTCCAATCATTAGTTTTAAGTCCATCACTCAATAACATACTCTTTGAACTGACCTTTGTGGCATGGTAGCATATAATGTCATATTTTTCCAAAATATCAGCCACCTCATCAGATGAATATGCATTTTTATAAAATCCGTACCGATCTATAACACATATTATGTCACCTTTACAATGAATATCTTGACTCTTTATGTTATTTACAGTTTCCTTCGATAAAGCTGAAAACGACTGGTATATTTTATACTTAACTTCTACTGGTATTGTACTAACATCAGATACATCTATCAGCATATCATCACTACTTGATTTTATCTGTTCCAAAAAGCCAAGCATTCTTTGACGTTTCTGCTGACTTAAATTCTGCATTTATCTATCTCCTTTATATCAAGATATATAAAATTTATTATATCATATAACCTCTAAAAAAGGAACGTCTATAAAAACAGGAACTCTAGTATACAATTCTCATACATATATACTTTTTTTCATTGAAATATTTTTTACAAATAAAATCTAAAAATATTAATTTTTCGTTAGCAATCTAAAGCCTGCCCTAAAAATCAAGTAATGCCCTCGCTCATAGCTATGGAAATGCTACGTTCTTTCTAAGTTACCAATTCTAAAATTTTTTATCATGTATTTTGTTGAAAAAACAGAGCCAGCTTCCAGCTGGCTCTGCAATATTACTTTTATTCAATACAATTATATCCTGCCCCGTTACAATCTTTACGAATTCTCCACCTTCGCCAGTTTCGCTGCCTGGTCTGCTGCGATCAGACTGTCGATGATCTCCTGAATGTCGCCGTTCATGATTGCATCCAGTTTATACAGAGTCAGTTTGATACGGTGATCGGTCACACGACCCTGCGGGAAGTTGTAGGTACGGATCTTCTCTGATCTGTCTCCGGTACCGATCTGGCTTCTTCTTGCCTCTGCTTCTGCATCATGAGCTTTCTGACACTCCAGATCATACAGTTTTGCACGAAGTACTTTCAGTGCTTTATCTTTGTTCTTTAACTGGGATTTTTCATCCTGACAGGAGATAACGATACCCGTCGGGATATGGGTCAGTCGTACTGCGGAATCCGTCGTATTTACACACTGACCACCGTTTCCGGATGCACGGAATACATCGAATTTACAGTCGTTCATATCAATCTGTACATCTACTTCCTCTGCCTCTGGCATGATTGCAACAGTGATGGTGGAAGTATGGATACGTCCGCCGGACTCTGTCTCCGGTACACGCTGTACACGGTGCACACCACTCTCATATTTCAGTAAAGAATAAGCACCCTGACCGGTTACCATGAAGCTGACATACTTCATACCGCCGATACCGATTTCCTCCACGTCCATGGTCTCAACTTTCCATCGTTTGCTCTCTGCATAGTGTACATACATACGGTAGATTTCTGCTGCAAACAGTGCTGCCTCGTCTCCACCGGCACCTGCACGGATCTCCACGATAACGTTTTTGTCATCGTTCGGATCTTTCGGAAGCAGAAGGATTTTTAATTTCTGCTCTAATTCTTCTACTTTTTCTTTGGATTCTGCCAGTTCTTCTTTTGCAAGCTCGCGAAGTTCCTCATCGCTCTCCTCCTGCAACATGGCAAGACTGTCCTCGATGTTCTGTTTATTTTCTTTATACTCTTTGTATGCTTCTACGATCGGAGCCAGATCTGCCTGCTCCTTCATCAGTTTCTGGAAACGTTTCGGGTCATTTGCCACATCCGGCTCACTCAGCATACTGAGTAACTCTTCAAAACGCACCAGTGTATCTTCCAGTCTGTCAAACATAGTTTATCTCCTTCCTCTCACAACCCGGTCAAGTCCCGCCAGATCGCGAATCACTTTTATATCATTAAATCCATGTTCTTTCATAAATCCGCTGACTGCTTCTGCCTGATCATGACCGATCTCATACAGCAGATAGCCGCCGTCATTCAGATGAGCAACGCTTTCTTCCGTAATCCTCCGGTAAAAATAAAGCCCGTCCGCTTTTCCGTCCAACGCTCCCATCGGTTCATGGTCACGCACTTCCGGCATCAGCGTATCGATCACGTTACTCGGAATGTAAGGCGGATTCGATACAATCATATCAAATCTGCCGGAAATTTCCGAAAACAAATCACTGTGAACAAAGCTCACCGGCACCTGATTCTGCAATGCATTGTGCTTTGCCACCTGCAATGCTTCTTTCGAAATATCTGCCCCGGTCACTTTTGTATCTGGACAAAAGGACTGAATACTGATTCCAATGCATCCAGAACCAGTACACAAATCCAAAACTTCCGCATCCGGCATCTTATTTTTTAAGATCTGAATGGCTTCTTCCACCAGCACTTCCGTATCCTGACGCGGAATCAGTACATGTTCATTGACCGCAAAGGGCAGTCCCATAAATTCCTGTTCTCCGGTCAGATACTGCAACGGCATCCGCTGACAGCGTTTTTCCGTCAGGTCCAGATAAGCCTTTTCCTGTTCCGGATTCATCTCATCCCGCTCATGCAGCAGATAAAAACTGCGGCTGATCTGGCAGACTGCTTCTATAAGAAACCAGCTTTCTGCCGCCTCATTTTCCACACCTGCAGCTTTCAGCAGCGCTGCTGCCTGCATTCTTGCTTCCCGGTATGTCATGGCTTTTTCTCCTGCACTTTCTGCTCAGCATCTTCAGATTTTGTATCAGCATTGACTGCCTCTGAAATACCTTCTTCCGCACGGATCTCTGCAATATAGCTTCTCCAGTCAAACACAGCTTCCACAGAAGCAATGCCGACCTCGATCATGTCGTCATCCGGCTCCTTTGTAGTCAGTCCCTGCATCCACAAACCCGGTTTACTGATCAGATTGATCACCGGATTATCGCTACGGCCTGCTGCACGCAGCAGCTCATAGGAAACGCCCGCGATCACCGGCACCAGTGCTAAGCGAAGCACCAGACGCAATGCATGAGAATCCACACGGATAAACAGAAACAAGATTACGCTGATGATCACGACAAACATCAGAAAACTTGTGCCACAGCGTTTGTGCTCCTTGGAGCTCTTCCGCACATTTTCCACATTCAGTTCCAATCCATGTTCGATGCAGTTGATGCATTTATGCTCCGCACCATGATACATGAACACACGCTGAATCTCTTTCATCTTTGAGATCAGCAATATATATCCGATAAAAATTGCAAGACGAAGGATTCCTTCGATCACTGCTACAACCATATCGCTCGCAATAAACCGGGAACACAGTACCGACAGATAATAAGGCAGGATCATGAAAATAGCGACTGCCAGTATAATAGACAACGCTACCGTTCCGCCCATCATGGCATTTTCCTTTGCCTTTTTCTTCTCTGCGGTATCCTGCTTCTTCTCCTTTGATTCTTCTTCATCCTCAAAAAAAGAAGCGGAATACATCAGCGTGGACATTCCAAGCACCAGAGAGTCAATAAAACTCAACACGCCGCGCACCAGCGGAATCTTCTGCCACACTTCTCCCGGAACAATTCCTTTATATTCTTTTGTCATGACTTCAATTTCCTGATCTGGTTTACGGACTGCCACTGCATACCGTTCCTTATTTTTCATCATGACACCTTCCATGACGGCCTGACCGCCAATTCCAGAATATCGCATAGAAATTCCTCTCCGTTTCGTCAAACTCAGAAAACATAAAATTTCCTGCTTAACAAAACAGGTTGAGATTTTGCAACCTCAACCTGATTTTCACACATATCTTACTATTATTTTAAGCCGTATTTCTTGTTGAACTTATCAATACGTCCACGTGCCTGAGCTGCTTTCTGCTGTCCTGTATAGAATGGATGGCATTTAGAACAAATCTCTACGTGAATATCGCTCTTTGTAGAACCTGTTACGAATGTGTTTCCGCAGTTACAGGTTACAGTTGCCTGATAATAATCCGGATGGATTCCTTCTCTCATTTATTTCACCTCGCATACCAAATTTCTTTGTAATTCTACTTACGTCTATGAAAAACAATAAACTTGTTAATCTTTCTGTACCGCGCGCTCACGGTACACAGCTTTCATATTATAGCATGCACTTTTTTCTATTGCAAGCAGTTTTTTAGAAAAATTTCCGTTTTTTTACAAGTTCCACGAACTCATGATTATTTTTGGTACGAACAAACATATTCAGTATATTTTCTACTGCTTCGTCGGACTTCATGCCGTTGAATGCTTTTCTCATAATATAAGTAGCTTCCTGTTCTTCTTTATCTAAAAGAAGATCTTCTCTACGTGTTCCGGACTTCACAATGTCGATGGCCGGGAAGATACGTTTTTCGGACAGACGGCGATCCAGAACAAGCTCCATGTTACCGGTTCCTTTGAATTCTTCATAAACAACATCATCCATCTTGCTTCCTGTCTCAACCAGAGCGGTTGCAAGAATTGTCAGGCTGCCGCCCTCACGCATGTTTCTGGCTGCACCAAAGAATCGTTTCGGCATATGTAATGCCGCTGGATCCAGACCACCGGATAACGTACGTCCACTTGGCGGAACGACTAAGTTGTACGCTCTTGCCAGACGGGTGATACTGTCCAGAAGAATCATGACATCCTGACCATGCTCTACCAGACGTTTTGCACGCTCAATTACCATTTCGGATACACGTTTGTGGTGCTCCGGAAGTTCGTCGAAAGTAGAATAAATAACTTCTACGTTATCGCCTTCGATAGCCTCTTTGATATCTGTTACCTCCTCCGGGCGCTCATCAATCAGCAGAATGATCATATGCATGTCCGGATTATTGGTCTTTACAGCGGTTGCTACTTTTTTCAATAAAGTTGTCTTTCCTGCTTTTGGCGGAGAAACGATCATACCACGCTGTCCTTTACCAACTGGGGAAATCAAATCCATAATTCGCATAGCTGTCTCATTTGGCTTTGTTTCCAGACGCAGACGCTCATTCGGGAAGATTGGTGTCAGATCCTCAAACGGTTTACGGTTCATTGCCTCATACGGCGGATATCCGTTTACGGTGCTAACATACAGCAGGGCGCTGAATTTCTCACCCTGGGATTTGATACGTTTGTTTCCGCACACAATATCGCCTGTTTTTAAATTGAAGCGGCGGATCTGGGACGGTGCCACATACACGTCATTGTCACCCGGCAGATAATTTTCACAACGGATAAATCCGTAACCGTCCGGCATAACTTCCAGAATACCGTTCGCCTGTTCTCCACTGTCTAGAGATGCCTCATCCTTTCGGATCTGCTCTAATTCTTCCTCTGTCTTCTTTTCTTCTGAATGGTCAGAAGTATCCCTGTCCTCACGGCGCGTATTTGTTCTGGTGCTGTAACGTCCCGGTTTGCGCTCTCTGACATAGGTTCTGCCTGCAGGTTTTGCTGCTTCCTCTGCATTATCTTTTGACTCTGTCTTTTCTTCTGCTGCTTTTGCCTTTTCCACTGCTACTTCTTTCTCATCTTCCTGCAGCATACGTTCAATGAGATCTGCCTTCTTTAAAGCAGATACTCCTTTTAATCCTCTTGTCTTGGCAAGGTCTTTTAAAACAGCAAGCGATAAGCTCTCGTACTTTTCTCTCATTTAAAATATACCCTCCAGTAAACTATCTGATGTAATTCATTTGGTTCCTGTAATATGAATGGACCTCTGTCCCGATCAAACTGAAACAAAAACATTTTTAAATACATTATAAAAAATGATTCATCCTTGGAATTTCTGTCAGAACCGACACGAATACTTATTAATTTAGTATTATACACTAATTTTAGTTAAATAGGAAGTGTTTTTTATCATTCTTAACTATTTCCCACTCAGCACCCGATCCAGCACCTGTGCCAGCGGATCCATGGCATTGACTGCCTCCTGCAGAGTGTTTGTCTGGGCGCCCACTTCGATCAATAATGATTTTGGACAAAGATGCATATTGTAACGATAACTTTTCAGATAAATTTTCCTTGTAAAACCCGGATACAGTTCTGTGGCGGCAAGCTGCATTTTCAGAGACATTGCCAGATTATCTTCGATATAAGGGTTGCGCAGATAATCAATATCTCCAGTAGCGGTTGTTTTACTCAATCCGTTAAAAAACATCACCTGCGCCATATCCACGCCATTGATATTTGCTGCCAGACGCGTGGTATCTGCCACACCGTCACGATGCAGATCGATCACCACTTCAATGGACGGATGATCCTGTAAAATTTTCTGGATCACAGGTGCTGCCACATTGTAGGCATGATCCCGATCCGTGTCATAAATTCCTGTATCATGTAAAACGTGATAGCCATATGTATCCTGCAAAAGCTGCGTCAGTCGGTTTCCCACAGCAATCACGGAAGTATTTGGATCTCCCGGTGTGGAATCCGCATAACCTTCGGAACCGTGGGTATGATAGATCAGAATCTGCGGCACATCTTCTGTTGTTTTCTGAATCGTACAATCTTTATTCAGCAGATTTTGCACCACAAGTTGAGAGCTATTAATCGTGGTGGACTTATCCACGGTATAATAATGTTGAATCAGATAATCAAAATCATTTAATTTTTCCAGAGATACTGCATTTCCACCTGCCGACACAGCTGTCGTAGCCACGTCACCCGATGATGCATCAGCTTCATTTGATTGTGTATTCTCAGGATCTGTTTGATTTGCATCGGTATCACTATTTCCAGCAGAAGCATCCACCGTCTGTGTCTCCTGTGGATCTTTTTTTACCAAAATCTGATCATAAGACAGCTGACTTTCTGACTGCATATCATACATCGTCGTATCGTCTTCTATCTGATAAGCAGTCTGCTCCCCATCTCCTGCGGTCAGCACCGGCGCATACTGCTTCAGCATCAGATAACAGATCTGATATTGCAGACGATTCCACAGACTGGTATTACGGACTCCTAATATACAGATCCACAGAAACAGACTGCTGCCAATCAACAGTACACCTGCTGTGATCATACGTTTTCTTCTTTCTTTTCGCCTTCTTTTTTTCGTTATTTTCAACATGTCACATTCCTTTTCCCCGTATATAAGTATATGAAGAAATCCTGTTCTTATGACATGTTTTTAGCCGCAAAATGCCTGATTGATTGCTTCGGAAATCGTATAACTCATACACTTGATCTCCGCATCAATGTCCTTTGGTGTCACAAACATATGATTTAACTGCGGAGATAACAGTTCCCGGATCAGATTCCGATGCTCTGCTTCCGTCAATTTCCCCCAGGATCTTTTTAACGGCTGCAGACTTTCCGCATGTGCCAGTTCATCAATTAATGTTGACATGGAATCATAAACAATCGTTGCGGCTTCCACTACCGTCGGAATACCGATGGCAATCACCGGAATTCCCGTTGTTTCTTTTGTAATGCTATAGCGATGATTGCCAACACCGGAGCCGGGATAAATTCCCGTATCTGTGATCTGGATCGTGCGCCCTAAACGGCGAACGCTTCGCGCTGCCAGTGCATCCACCACAATCAGATAATCCGGCTGTACTTCATGGATAATTCCGGCTATGATCTCCTGACTTTCCATACCGGTCTGCGCCATAACGCCAGGTACAATGGCACTGATAGGCTGCACCTGTTCATTTTCATAGGCCCGTCTGCCAAATTCTTTTATAATGTGCCGGGTAATATACAGATTGTCTGCCACCTGTGGACCTAATGCATCCGGTGTTACCAGACGGTTACCTAGTCCTGCCACCAGAATTGATGTGCCGATTTCTTCTTTTTTATCAATATTTTGATTGACTTCAGCAAAATGTGTACTGCTCTTTCTTTCTATATTTTCTGAATCCTCTCGACTTTGTGATCCAACTCCCCTCTGTACACCTCTTTTTCCACTATCTTCCACCGGAATCAGTTCTTTCAGGATTTCTGCCAACCGCTTTGAAATTTCTCTGTGGTAATCCTCATCATCCTCGATCATTTCCGCCGCTTCTAATGTAATATAGGTTCCTTTCGGTTTTCCCATCTGCTTTGCCCCATTCTCCGTCGTAATCCGCACGGTTGTAATGTGAATCTGCTCCTCTTCAAAATCTTCTTCTGTAACAGTGATCCCTTTTGCCTCTTCCTGTGCCTTTGTAATCCGTTCATTTTCCTCTACCGCAAGGTCTGTTCTGACTTCAAACATACAAAAAATACCCCAACTTTTCTAAATAATCCTAGTATTTCAAAAAATACAAACAATTATACCAATTTTTTCATTTTTTTCGGTTTTTCTATTGACAATTCCAATTTCCGACCTTATAATACATGAGTATGTTTACATTAGTTCGTCCGTGTCCGGCTTTAATGTAACAATCATTTAAGAATTCTCAGCATGGGAGGTGTACAGATTGGCTAACATTAAATCAGCAAAGAAAAGAATCTTAGTTGCGCAGACAAAGACAGAAAGAAATAAATCTATCCGTTCTTCAGTGAAAACAGCTATTAAAAAAGTAGAGGCAGCTGTTGCAGCAAACGATAAAGAAGCAGCTACTGCAGCATTAGTATCCGCTACTTCCGTTATCAGCAAAGCTGAATCCAAAGGTGTTTATCACAAAAACAATGCTTCCAGAAAAGTTGCTCGTTTAGCAAAATTAGTGAACAGCATTGCGTAACAAGTGCGAATAAATACGAATTAATAAAGAACAATTGGTGCCGTCATACCAGTTGTTCTTTTTATTTTATAAGTTCTTATGAATATATTTATAGTTAATATTCCTACAACCGGTAAGGATTTATCCATCTTATTGCTTATTTTGTATAATTTACCAGATTTCCAAGCACTTCTGCTGCTTTTCCAGAATCAATCGCTTCTTTTGCCAGAATGATTCCATCTGCAATACTGTCTGCTTTTCCGCCAATGTAAAGAGCTGCTCCTGCATTCAGCAGCACGATCTCACGTTTTGCTCCCTGCTCTTTTCCAGAAAGGATCGCGCGTGTAATCTCTGCATTTTCTGCAGCAGTTCCACCCTGCAGTTCTGCCAGATCTACGGTCTTAAATCCAAAATCTTCCGGTGCAATTTCATATGTTTTTACAGCTCCATCTTTTAATTCTGATACAACCGTCTTTGTGCTCAATGTAATTTCATCCATATGATCTCTGCCGCTGACTACCAGTGCACGTTTTACACCAAGCTGTCCCATAACATTTGCAATAGTTTCCGTCAGAGCCGGATCATACACACCGACTACCACACCTTTTGCTCCAGATGGGTTTGCCAGAGGACCAAGAATGTTAAACACGGTACGGACGCCCATCTCGCTTCGCGCCTGTCCTACAAACCGCATGGATTTATTAAAAGTCTGCGCAAACATAAATCCAATACCGACATCATCCACACAAGCCTCTACTTTTTCCGGCTCCATCATAATATTTACACCAAGCTGCTCTAATACGTCACCCGCTCCACTCTTACTTGAAATGGATCGATTGCCGTGTTTTGCCACTGGCACTCCAGCTGCTGCCGTTACAATAGCAGATGTCGTAGAAATATTGAAGGAATAGGTGCAGTCTCCGCCGGTTCCTACCAGATCGATAAAATTGTCAGAATGTGGATGAATGTGCTCTGCTTTATCTGCCAGCACAGATGCCAGACCAACGATCTCATCAATGGTCTCACCTTTCATATGCAATCCGGTCAAAAATGCGCCGATCTGCGCCTGTGTGGCTGCGCCAGTCAGAAGAAGCTCCATTACTTCTTCTGCCTCTGCACGGGTCAGATCCTGTCTGTCTGCTACTCTCTGAATTGCCTGCTTCATATCCATGATACTAATTCTCCTTTTTTACAACCAACTACTCATAAATCTGTTCTTGCACATATAAAAAGCTGTTTTTCCTCTATTCCTCTTTCTAAATTCGTACATATGCAGAATTTATGATCTTAAAATATTTTTCTACTTTATCTCATTTACTTCAGCTCTGACTTAAAAGTCTGAATGTATTCTTTTGCCACATCCAGATCATACTGATTTTCTTCCATCAGATTGATGAAATGGGAACCAACAATTGCTCCATCAATAATGTCTTTCATCGGCTCTACATCTGCCGTGGTGCGAATACCAAATCCCATCATGATTGGAATCTGTGCCTGCTCTTTTACAGATTTCAGATAAGAAATTACTTCTTTATGGAAGTTTGCACCCTGACCGGTGACACCCATGGAGGATACACAATATACAAATCCTCTTGCATCTTTCAAAATCTCCGGGATACGTTTGTCAGATACCGGCGCTACCAACTGGATCAGGATGGTTGCATTCTGTTTTGCCAGTGCATCTTTTAACGGTTGCTGCTCTTCCAGCGGAAGATCCGGAATGATCAGTCCGTCTACGCCAACCTCTGCGCATTTTTCTGCAAATGCTTCTAATCCATAATGAAGCACGGTATTGTAATACATCATAAATACGATCGGCAGCTCGCATCCGTCTTTGCGGACACCGTCTACCAGTTCAAAACACTTGCGCAGGTTGGTTCCTTTTAAAATAGAACGGTAGGACGCATCCTGAATAACCGGACCATCTGCTGCCGGATCAGAAAACGGAATACCAAGTTCCAGAATATCCAGTCCTGCTTCTTCCTGTGCACGGATCAGTTTTGCACAATGCTCCATATCCGGAAGTCCTGCAGTAATATATGTAATAAATGCTTTTTCGTTTTTTTCCTGTAATGTCTGTAATTTTTTCTCTATACGGTTCATAGTCTTCTACTCCAAATTTAATTTTCCATAATTGCTTAATTTACTAATTCATGCTGTTTGTTTTAAATAGTTTTTTTATTTCGTCATCTATCTGGTCAATGATTCATTAATTCAGATAACCTTTTCCTGCCAGATAGTTTGCAATAGTATTAACATCTTTGTCACCACGTCCGGACAGACACACGATCATGGACTGCTCCGGTGTCATTTCTTTCGCTTTTTTGAAAGCATAAGCCATTGCGTGTGCACTCTCGATGGCTGGAATGATTCCTTCTAATTCACAAAGCTCCATCAGCGCCTCCATTGCCTCTGTATCTGTGATGGATACGTACTGTGCTCTGCCGCTGTCACGCAGATATGCATGCTCCGGTCCAACGCCCGGGTAATCCAGTCCGGCAGAAATAGAATGTGCCAGCTGAATGTTTCCATCCTCATCCTGAAGCAGATATGAACGCATGCCATGCAGGGTTCCAGGCTCGCCAAGTGCCATAGCTGCCGCATGTTTTCCGGTCTCTACACCAAGTCCGGCTGCTTCCACACCAATCAGCTGTACATCTTTTTCGTCAATAAATTCTGCAAACATTCCGATGGAGTTGGAACCGCCGCCCACGCAGGCCACAACCACGTCAGGAAGTTTTCCTTCTGCTTCGTAATGCTGCGCTTTTGCTTCTTTACTGATGACGCGCTGGAACTCTTTGACCATCTTCGGATACGGATACGGACCTACGGCAGAACCGATAACATAGAAGGTATCTTCTGCTGTTTTTGCCCATGTACGAATCGCTTCGTTTGTGGCGTCTTTTAAGGTGTTGCTGCCTGACTCTACGCTGACAACTTTTGCACCAAGCATTTCCATACGCATTACGTTCAATGCCTGACGCTCAATATCTTCTTTTCCCATGTAAACGGTGCATTCCATGTCAAACAGTGCTGCGCCAGTTGCTGTTGCCACGCCATGCTGACCTGCTCCGGTCTCTGCGATGACTTTCTTTTTACCCATACGTTTTGCCAGAAGGATCTGACCGATAACGTTGTTGATCTTGTGGGCACCGGTATGATTTAAATCTTCACGTTTCAGATAGATTTTTGTACCGTATTTTTTGCTGAGACGTTCTGCATAATATAATGGTGTCTCACGTCCGACATACTGTTTCAGATAATAGTTATACTGATCGATAAACTCCGGATCTTTGATGGCTGCCTCAAAAGCCTCATCCAGTTCCTCTAATGTATTCATTAATGACTCGGACACGTACTGTCCACCAAATTCTCCATAATATGTATTTTTCTTGTTCATGTTTTTTACCTTTCTGCCTCTATCAAATGTTACTTTGTATTTTTCGAATCGAATTTTTATAAGTTATATCATGAGCTAAAACAGCTCATAATCAACACTCGTCACTTGCCAATCATATCAGCATGCTGACTCGTTTACACTCATTATACCTTGCGGCTTCTTAGCAGTGCTTTGCGGCTGAAATAAATTTCCGAATCAAAGCTGCATCTTTGACTCCGTCCCGTTCCACACCACTGCTGACATCTACCACGTCCGGGTGCAGCATATGGATTCCGGTTTGCACGTTTTCTATATTCAGACCGCCTGCTAAAATAAACTGCCGGTTCTGTATTTTCAATTTTTCCGGAAATACAAATGTTTTTTCTTCTGCTTCCCATCCGAAAGTTTTACCGGATCCATATTCCGCTCCGTCTACCACATAACCTTGGATGTTCGGTGACTGTATAAACAGCTCATCTGCATCTACCTCTGTACTTCCTGCGATATTTACCGCCTGCCACAGTGCCAGACCGCCGTCTGACTGGCAGTCCGCTGGGATGGTTCCATGAATCTGGATCAGATCAAATCCCAGATTCTGCATCCGTTTCACTTCATCCTTTGATGGACTGACACACACCGCAACAGACTGGATATTCGGATTTTTTTTCAATTCTTTTAATAACATCTCTGATTTTTCATAGCTGATATTTCGTTTGCTTTTTTCAAAAAAGACAAATCCTGCATAATCAGCGCCATATGTATTGACTGCTTCGATGTCCTCCAGTCTGCTCAGACCGCATATCTTTACTTTTGTCATGTCTTTCACACCTGCACAAATTATTTTTTGAAGAATACTTCTTGTACTTTTTTCAAGAAGAATATAGAAATCATACTTATACGAATGACTCACTCTTTATCCTCAAACAATCATTTTCATCTCAGTCTGAGTTGAGACTCCCACTTCTGCAAGTGGTGAGTAGTAACAAGTATTTCTCAGTGGGAGTTCAATCTCCGACTGAGATAAATGCTCCGCGAGGATGTGCAGTGATTCTGAAAAGAAGATGTCAGCTTGCGCTGACCAGAATCACGCACCAAGTCTCACGTGCGTTCGACTTGAATTCTTCTGTTCCTTACAGTGCTTTCCAGTGTTTTGCCAGTTCCTGTGGATTGGCAGATTCCATAAATGCCCGTCCGATCAGGAAGGCATCCACGCGGCATTCTTTCAGGAATTTTACGTCTTCATCTGATACAATTCCGCTCTCTGCCACAAAAATGCGGTCATCCGGAACCAGCTTGCTCAGGCGTTTTGTGGTGTCCAGTTTAATTGAAAAATCTCTGAGATCACGATTGTTGACACCTACGATTTTTGCTCCACAGTTTAGTGCCCGATCCATCTGCTCCTCAGTGTGAGCTTCAAACAATGCATCCAGTCCCAGTTCTGTAGTCAACTGATAAAAATCACGCATCTGAACATCATCTAAAATTCCGGTGATCAGAAGGATTGCATTTGCTCCGATCACTTTTGCCTCATAAAACTGATATTCATCGATCATGAAGTCTTTCCGTAAAATCGGAAGTGGTGAAATCTCCCGGATTTCTTTCAGATAATGCACATTTCCAAGAAAATGATCTTCTTCTGTCAGGCAGGAAATGCAATCTACCGATGCATTGTATTCATCAATTCGCTTTGTCAGGTCGATCTGACTGGTGATGTTTCCAAGGCTTGGAGAAGCTTTTTTGAATTCTCCGATAATGGAAATTCCCGGTTTTGCAAGCCCTTCGTAAAAACTTGCCGGATGCGCCTCGCAGGCTTCTGCCAGCTTTCGCATCTCCGCCGGTGAAATACGGGATTTGTGCTCCACCAGACGTACTTTTTTGTCTTCCACGATTTTATCTAATATCATATTTTTTCCTCTCATTCAAGTCGAACGCACGTGAGACTTGGTGCGTGATTCTGGTCAGCGAAAGCTGACATATTCTTCTCAGAATCACTGCACATCCCCGCGGAGCGTTTATCTCAGTCGGAGATTGTACTCCCACTGAGAAAGACTTGTTATTACTCACCACTTGCAGAAGTGGGAGTCTTCTCGACTGAGATAAACAATTTGTGTCATTCACTTTTTACGTCATCTATTTGTGTTATTTATTTTTATCTTTCAATCATACGTTTCGTATTTTCAAATCAATTAAAAATCACTTTATTTTATCGTCCAAAAATTGCTTTATTTTTATGAGCTTTTATTTTATAGAGATAAGAAGTTTTCCATCATGCGTTTTCCGTGTTCGGTGTACACCGATTCTGGATGAAACTGTAATCCGATCACCGGATATTTCTTATGCTGCATCGCCATGATCTCGCCATCCTCAGTGGTTGCCAATACGTCCAGACAATCCGGTAAATCCTCTGCGGATACCGCCAGGGAATGATATCTGGCTACCCGAATTGGTGATTCGATGCCATCGAAAATTCCGGTTCCGGTGTGATGGATCAGTGACTGTTTTCCATGATACAGCTCTTTTGCGTAAGTAACAGTTCCTCCAAGTGCTTCGCCGATGGTCTGATGTCCCAGGCAGATACCAAGAATCGGGATTTTATCGTAAAACTCTTTTACCACATCCAGACAAATACCGGCTTCTTTCGGGCTTTTCGGTCCCGGGGAAAGCACGATTTTTTCCGGTGCCATCTGGCGGATCTCCTCGATGGTGATCTTGTCGTTTCGCACCACCTCAATATCCTCCCGGAAGATTCCCATATATTGATATAAGTTGTAGGTAAATGAATCGTAATTATCAATCAGTAAAATCATAATGCTTCCTCCGCTACCAGTGTTTTTGCCAGTGCCATTGCTTTGTTGCAACACTCCTGATATTCTTTTTCCGGAACGGAATCTGCTACAATTCCGGCTCCCGCCTGCAGGTAAACTTTTTCGCCTTTTTTGATCATCGTTCGGATCGTGATACAAAAATCCATGTCTCCAGAGAAGTCCACATATCCGGTTGCTCCACCATACAGGCCTCTGCGTACCGTTTCCAGTTCATCAATGATCTCCATGGCACGGATCTTCGGTGCTCCGCTTAAGGTTCCTGCCGGAAGGAAGGATGATACCAGATCAAATGGATGATATTTTCCTTTTTTCCGTCCCTCTACCAGAGATACGATGTGCATAACGTGGGAATAATATTGGATTTTCATGAAATCGGTTACTTTTACACTTCCAAACTCGCTGACCCGTCCCATATCGTTTCGCGCCAGATCCACCAGCATGACATGTTCTGCTTTTTCTTTTTCATCTGCCAGAAGTTCTTCTGTCAGACGTTTGTCTTCTTTTTCATTTTTTCCTCTCGGTCTTGTTCCGGCGATCGGACAGGTATAAACGCGTTTGCCCTGCTGTTTTACAATCATTTCTGGAGAACTTCCGATGACTTCAAACGTTCCGAAATTGAAATAATACAGATACGGGGATGGATTTAATTCTCTCAGTTCCCGGTACAGATCAAAACCGGTCTGTTTTGTTTCCAGTGTCCATCTCTGGGATAAGACCGTCTGGAAAATATGTCCTTCACGAATGTAATGTTTGATTTTTTCTACCTTTTCGCTGTATTTTTCCAAGCTGTCGGACTGATGAATGATTTTTCCGTCCCGATGGAACTGAAATTCACTGGCCTGTCCTCTGTTTTTTCTGGCTTCCTGAATCATCACATCCGCTTCTTTTAATGCCTGTGCCTTTCCGTCTGCATCATCGGCTTCCAGAATCACGGCAGTCATGGTCTCTGCCACATGATCGATCATCAGAAACTTTGTCATCAGCATCATCTGAATGGTTTCGATGCCAATTTCGTCCGGATTGTTGTCTGGTAAGACTTCGCTGTAGCGAATAAAATCGTAACCAAGCTGACCAACCAGTCCACCGGAGAAATTCAGTTCCGCATGATCATTTTTTATCTCAAATTCGCTGTAATATTCTTTTAACAGATCCAGCGGATTTCCGTTTCGCACTTCTCTGCTGCCATCGGCTTTCGTGATCACCAGAGATTGTCCCACGGAAGAAATCAGCTCCTCCGGCTCCACTCCCATAAACGTATAACGGTCATAATTCTTGTCGTAACTTTCCAACAGGAATCCTACTTTGTCTCCCACCAGGTTCTGATACATGCCGATTGCTGTCTCATTTACGATACTGACGGTCTTTTTGTAAACTCTCAATGTACGTTTCATCTTATTTTCCAGTCCTTTCTATCCTGTAACACTCCGTGGATTCTAAGGTTAGGCTTTTATCAAGTCACATGTTTCCGGGACTTGGTGCGCGATTCTGAACCGTTTTTTAATAGTTTCTTCTTAGAATCGCTGTACATAACAAGAAAGTGTGCCATCACCCACTTACGCGAATAACATTATTAATAGCACATCTTTCTTGCCCGCGCCGAACACGATTGCGAAGCAATGATTTCTTCTCGTGTGAGTGTGCATCGTCTGCACGAAGTGCTTTTATTTGATAGGAAATCCTTGTAATTTCCTATCAAATAAAAAATCCCTGACCGTGAACTTTCACAGTCAGGGACGAATATACGTTTCGTGGTGCCACCCTTTATTCATTGTGCTTTTCTGCAACGATTCTATTGCTACACAACCTCAATCCGATACGGAATCTCTTCGATATCTTTCCTCTGTAACGTGAGGACACGGCATCCGCTACTTGCACACTTACTATTTGCTTTCGCTTTGCATCTCACAAATCCATTCCCTTTATACTTACCTGCCGGAATCTCACCACCACCGGCTCTCTGTAAAGCAGTGCCATAAAGGTACTCCTTTTGTTCATTGATTTTCGTTCATGTCATTTATTTTTTGTTATAGTAGCACTTTACTGTAGTGATGTCAACACTTTTCCGAAAATCAATTCCTACTTTTTCACTCTGTAATCACAATCAACCTTTAAGATTTTCGTCAAAAAATATGTCCTGCATGTTCTCAGATTCTTTTTCAAAAACTTATCAGAATCTATAACATACAGGACATTTAATTTTTACAGGAAGAATATTAACATATCAACCACAAATACCGGGATCAAAAATCGCAACGACCAGGTCATATATCCAAAGAAGGACGGCATACGGATACCATTCTCTTCCGCAATGGATTTTACCATAAAGTTCGGTGCGTTACCGATGTACGTATTTGCTCCCATGAATACCGCTCCACAGGAGATTGCCTCCAGCATAACCTGCGGTACGATACCGACACTGGTCTGCAGACCTGCGGTCGCTCCCAGAGTTCCTGCAGTGGTAAGGAATACCAGATAGGTCGGTGTGTTATCCAGGAAACTGGACATTGCACCGGTTACCCAGAACATCTGCCACGGCTGGGTTAATCCAAGCTCTGCACCTTTTGCTTTCAGGATCAGAAGCGCCGGAATCATAGTAATAAAGATACCAATGAAAAGCACTGCAACTTCCTGAATGGCTCCCCAGGAAAAATGGTTGTCTTCACGTACGCTTTTATTTGTTGTCTTGAAGGAAAGGAACGCTGCCACCAGAATAATGATAACCTCGATCAGAGCTGCATAGGTAAGCTCTACCTCTCCATAAATGTGGATTCCGCCGCTGAATGCCTTTGTGGACGGAAGTACACCACTCAAAATAACTGCTACTACGATTGCTGCAAGGAAAATAATATTGTGTGCTCCTACGACACGGATTGCTGCTTTATCGCCGCTCTGAACTTCCGGTGTGATACCATCTGCCAGATCTTTACGATATGCTCTGGAATCCAGAATGTAAAAGATCACAAGTAAAATTGCAACATTTAAAATCATGATCGGGATCAGGCGCAGGCTCCAGAAGAACGGAACGTTACGCATAAAGCCCATCAGCAATGGCGGATCTCCTACCGGTGTCAGACATCCACCGATATTGGATACCAGAAAAATAAAGAACACTACAACCTGTGTCTTTCTGGAACGCCATTTGTTTGCACGGATCAGAGGACGAATCATAACCATGCTGGCACCTGTGGTACCGATCCAGCTAGATAACAACGTACCGATCAGAAGCATGATCACATTTACCTTCGGTGATCCGCTGAGTTCACCTTCTATGGTGATATTTCCTGCTACGCAGAAAAGTCCAAATAACAATACGATAAAGGTGAAATAATCACCTACAATTACTTCCAGTAACTGCTCACCCATTACGCCAAAACCGTAACGGATTGCAAACGGGATCAGAAACAGCAGTGACCATGCGATAACCGCATACTTCTGATTTCTCTCCCACCAAGCCGGTTTTACCAGCGGGAAAACCGCGATACTAAGCAGCATTCCAAGAAATGGAATGCAAAATAACAATGAAATTGAATTGCCTAAGTCCATTTGTGATACCTCCAGTCATATCTTTAAAATCTAATTCATCACAATTTAATCAGTCAATCCCCCATCCTATCTGATATCGATCGGCAGTTTTGCCACTCATCCCCAAATGAATCTCTTATATCAGATAAAAATTGTCATTGTATCTGCTTATATGGTCTCCGGAAGGTTCCAGATTTTCCTTCAACGGATATCCTTTTTTCATATTCTTATTTATAATGTAACCGGTGTGTAGCATCGTCACATTTTCGGTGTCCGAAATACGAACCATTTTATTCTGCCCGATATCCGCTTCTGCATACCAGACCTGATACTCGTCCGCCCGGGGCAGACACGCATCCATGTCCTCATCATCCAGACAGATCACATGATTTAATTCCATCTCCGGCATGCCAAGCAATGCCCGATCCCGCGCGATCTGCCGTGTAACATCTATGTTTTTATGTTCTGCTCTCTCCTGCTGTGAAAAGGATGTTGTATCCTCCATATTTTCAAATCCGTATGTATGGCGGATATTCTGCACCTGACTTGCCGCCAGATTGCCTCTATCCTTTTCATTCCGTTCTTCTTTTTCATCCAGTACTTCACATTCCCATGCCACATCTTCCATGCTGTAGGCCTTTAGATTCCATGCACGGTACAATGCCTGAGTCGAAGCACGCATTCCACTGATTGTAATCCCCAGAATCAGTGGCACAAGCAAGAAAAGACAGATCAGTTTTTGCATTCTATTACTATTATATTTTTGCTTCATACTCAACTTCCGCCTTTTTCCGTACAATTATAATACAAAAAAAGTGAAAAGAACAGATAAAATTTGCCTTTTTCAATACATATTCTATCCAATTCATGCAAAAACGTGACTTTCCGCATAAAATCGACATCTGGTATTATATCATGCCAGCACGTTGACACTCTTGCACTCATTATATTTCAATAATGCGTCCCATCTCCGCTGATGTTCTGTGTGAAATAGAGATAACGGTACGATTTTGAGATACCCGTTTTAATGCCTGTAAAATTTCAAGTTCTGTTTCCGCATCCAGATTTGCCGTAATCTCATCCAGCAGCAATAATTCCGGTTCTGTTACTGCTTTCACCTGCTGGTCTGAGATCCTCGGATCATATAATGTAATCTGATCCCGCACCGTTCCCGGAACCATGTGAAATGTCTGCTCCACATAACCGTATATGTTTCTTCGATCTTCTTCCTGAATCTGTGTCACAGGAACTCCCCGAAGCAGAATTTCTCCACTCTGTGGTTCATACAGCCCCAGAAGCAGTTTCATGATCGTACTTTTTCCTGCACCGGTACGGCCGGATAAAGTCACCTGTTCTCCTGTTTTTACCTGAAAATTCAGATGATCCAGTACTACATGTTCATCATATCCAAAGGTTACATTTCGAAATTCTACAAATGGCAACTCTGCTACATTCTGCATATTTTGATCTGTATTCTGATTCAAAGCATCTTTCTCGAAATCTTCTATCACATCTGACGTTTTTTCATTTGAAACCACATGATCTGATACAGATTTATCTAATAAGAATTCACCATTTTTCATCCTAGAAGATATCTGCTTTTCATCCAGGGCAAAAAATTCATTGATTCTATGAATTCCCGCTACTGCTGACTGAATCGTCTGAATCTCCATACCAAGGCTTTCCTCCGGTGTAAAAATCTGGGAAATTCAAGAATGCTCCGGCATTCTTGTTGCGAGGTGCGCGTCATGCAATTGCATGACATACTTCAACTGCGCACCTCTGTAATCCTGCCGGAGGCTATATCAGATGGGGGATTGGCTCCCACCACTGATACTAGCTTGTTTCTCACCACCTATAGAGGTGGGAGTCATCTCCCATCTGATATAATTCATGATCGCCACTGCGGTTCCGGCAGACATTCCAAATAACGTCAAAACCTGATGATTTCCAGTTGCCGAAAGAAGCATTACAACTGCAACTACAATTGCATTCAGGATCAAAATCACCGGAGAATATATAGCATCGTAAAAATTCGTTTTCTCCATTGCCTGATAAAATACCCCTTACAAACAGTGATTATATCACCATTCATAAGGGGTATTAATCATTTCAAAAATTTTACATAAAATACATACTATGCATCAGTGTTGCAACTTACAGATCACATTTTAATCCAATTACAAAACTCTGTGATCACATTTATCTGTTATACTTTTTGTTTCTTCTTACAACTGATGTACCAATTGCTGCGCCACCGCCTGCAAACAACAGGGCAATCCATAAAGTGAAATTGCCGGCATCATCCGTCTTTGGGCTCTTAGTAAGATTACTTGTATTGCCGGTTTTTGTATTAACAGTCTTTTTCTCAAGAGATGCAATTGCGTCCTCTATGGCTTTCGCCATTTTGTCTACTTCAGACTGCGCTGTAATATTTTTACCACGAACAACAGATTTTATCGCATTTTCCACCGCTGTAAAGTTCTTATAATCATCCTTATTCAAAGCATTTGCCTTTGTAATCGCTTCGTCAACTTTGCTGTAATCAGCATCCTTGTATTGCAGGGCAGCAATGGCATCTTCAATAGCCTTTGCCATTGCATCAACTTCGCTCTGTTCAGTGATATTCTTGTCACGGACAACAGCATTGACGGCAGCTTCTACCGCAGTGAAGTCTTTGTACTCATCCTTGTTCAGAGCGTTTACCTTGGCGATGGCTGCATCAACCTTGGTGTAATCGGCGTCTTTGTAAACAAGGGCACCCATTGCATCCTCAATAGCCTTTGCCATTGCATCCACCTCTGTCTGTTCTGCCAGTGTCTTCCCTTGAACCACCGATTTGATTGCAGTCTCCACAGCTGAAAAATCTTTGTAAGCATCCTTGTTCAAAGCATTTGCCTTGGCAACAGCCGCATCGACTTCACTGTAGTCTGCTGGACCGTTTATCCTCGGATAACCGCCAATCTGTGCAAATGATTCTCCCAGTAATTTTGCCACAGTGCCATTTTCAAATTCTTCTTCTGTCTTTTCGCTGGCCGTACCAGCATTTTTTGTCGTTCCACAAGCCCCAAAGAAACAGTTTGTATCAACGATGCTACTGCCACCCCACAGGTTACCCGCAAAAATACCGGTTCCTTTGATTCCAGGCACAGCAGTTCCTTCGGTAGAAAGGGTAGCCTGATAAACATAGCAATTTTGAATGGTTAACGCAGAATCCGTCATCTCACCAACAAAACCGCCCGCAAAACTCACGCCCTGAACCTCATCGGTTTTCGAAGTTACAGAACAGTTTGCAACATAGCAATTCGTAAATATAGATTTACCAGCTCCATATGCTGGATCATCATCTGTTTCGCCAACAAAACCGCCACCATAAGCCATAGTTTTTACTTGATTGTTTTCAGCAGCACACTTTTCAAAAGTTCCACCGGTGGAATAACCTACAATACTTCCCGCACAGTTATTATTGTTGTTGCGCTTACTCTCTAAGGAAGAATTCACAACCGAACAGTTTTTAATGGATGCCCCATAGCACACACCTGCAATACCGCCCACATAACTATAATTTTTCTGACCGGTTGCCACAAAGTTTGCGTTTTTCACATGCAGATTTTCAACCGAACCAAAAGCAACCCATCCAAAAATGCCCGCTGTAGCGTAACCATCTGGGTCAACTTTTCCGGCAGAAACCGCATTCGTGATGCTGTGATCGCCACCATCATAGTTTCCTGCGAAATAATAACTTCCAGAATAACCAATTGGTTCCCATGCAACTCCTGTCAAATCAATATCAGCAGTTTGCTTAAAATAGTAGCCATAACAGTTCCCAATACCTGCTTTTTCAGCATCAAGTTCCTCTGCATTACCTGAATTCAGGAACTCTGCCAAAGCAATTATATCCTTCTGCGAAGCAATCAGCCATGGGTCTTCCTCTGTACCTGTTCCACCGCTGAATGACGGTGCTTCCGCTGCAAACGCTGTCATTGGCACAAGTGCCACGATAAGACACAACGCAAGCAGAAAACTTAAAATTTTCTTTTTCATTCTCATCCCTCCAAAATATCTTCTATCTGTCATTTGAGCTCTCCGACAACAGATTTGTTGTAAAAATACACAACCTCTCTTACCCTTGTACGCATAACAATATAGCAGATTTTTCCAAAAATCACAATAAATTTTCAGAATATTTTCATTTGATATTTCACAGGGTTCGATAAAAGTAACCCTTCCAGACAGTATCACCACCATTTGAAAGGTTTATTGGGCATTTCAAAAATTTGTAAAGTTGAGGCATAAAATGTTACTCGACATTCTCAATCGGCTCTACCATGTTCATTTTTGCAATAGATTGCAACAGAATTCGCTTTGCTACTTGCTCATAACAAAAATGAGATTGCAAAGCAATCCCATTTTCGTTAAATTCTTATGAAAACTGTTCGATTATGCGTTCATCTGTGCTGCTACCTCAGCTGCGAAGTCCTCGTTTTTCTTCTCAAGACCTTCACCTGTCTCGAAACGTACGAAACCTGTGATCTTGATGTCAGCGCCAACTTCTTTGGAAACCTGCTGTAAGTATTTAGCAACAGTCTGTTTTCCATCCTCAGCTTTTACATATGGCTGCTCAAGCAGGCATACTTCTTTCAGCTCTTTGTTCAGACGTCCGATGATCATTTTCTCAATGATATTGTCCGGTTTGTCCGGGTTCTCATTTTTAGCCTGAGCAAGAAGGATAGATTTCTCATGCTCTTTGTACTCTTCGCTTACATCGTCAGAAGATACATATTTCGGAGCAAGAGCTGCAACCTGCATTGCTACGTTTGTAAGAGCCTCTTTTACAGCGTCATTAACAACTGCTGTCTCAGCTTTTACAAGAACACCGATACGTCCGCCACCGTGGATATAAGATACGATACATCCGTTCTCCTGTGTCTCTTTCTGGAATCTACGAATATTCAGGTTCTCACCGATAACTGCGATTTTCTCTACAAGAGCATCTTTTACAGTTTTGGAAGAATCTGCATTCCATGTCTCTGCTAAAAATGCATCCATATCAGCTGCATCAGAAGCAACAGCCTGAGCTGCAACAGCCTCTACATACTGCTGGAATGTCTCGTTTTTAGCAACGAAATCTGTCTCAGAGTTAACCTCTACGATTGCTGCTGTGTTGTCACCATCCATAGCGACACGTACAAGACCTTCTGCTGCGATACGTCCAGCTTTTTTCTCAGCTTTTGCCTGTCCGTTCTTTCTTAAGAACTCAACAGCTGCGTCCATATCACCGTTTGTCTCTGTAAGAGCTTTTTTGCAGTCCATCATACCTGCGCCGGTCATTTCTCTTAATTCTTTTACCATTGATGCTGTAATTGCCATGGTTTTATTCCTCCGATTTCATTCATAGTGATGCGGTTCCCCGCAAATCTACAGATTACTCCTCTGTTCCTTCAGCCTCTTCGAAAACTTCCTCGTCAGCCTCTACAGTACCCTGTTTTGCTTCGATAACAGCGTCTGCCATTTTGGAAACGATCAGTTTTACGGCTCTGATAGCATCATCGTTACCCGGGATTACATAATCTAACTCTTCCGGATCACAGTTTGTATCAGCGATACCGATCAGCGGAATTCCCAGTGTGTGTGCTTCCTGAACACAGATTCTCTCTTTTTTCGGATCTACAACGAAGATTGCATCCGGGATTCTGTCCATCTCTTTGATACCGCCAAGGTTTTTCTCAAGTTTATCCCACTCTTTTTTGAGGTTGATAACTTCTTTTTTCGGCAGAACATCGAATGTTCCATCCTCAGACATTTTCTCGATTGCTTTCAGTCTAGCGATACGGCTCTGGATTGTTTTGAAGTTTGTGAGCATACCACCTAACCATCTCTCGTTTACATAGTACATTCCACAACGCTCAGCTTCTGCCTGGATAGCATCCTGTGCCTGTTTCTTTGTACCAACGAAAAGAATTGTACCACCTTCAGCAACGATATCTGCTACTGCATTGTAAGCCTCATCAACTTTACCTACAGATTTCTGTAAGTCGATGATGTAGATACCATTTCTCTCTGTGTAGATGTACGGAGCCATTTTAGGGTTCCATCTTCTTGTCTGGTGTCCGAAATGTACACCTGCTTCCAGTAACTGTTTCATTGAAATAACGCTCATTTTTTTACCTCCATGGTTTTGTCTCTTCCATATGCATCTCACCCGCCGGTTCACCCTGTGGGCACCATCCCGGTTAGTCCGCATATGTGATTAATATAGTATTTATCTAAAAAAGCGCACAAAAAAATTTGTGACTTTTCTCAGACCGATTCAGTATAGCATACTTATAGGTACGCTTCAAGACATTTTTAGTCATTTTTTGCCTTGAGATTGTCTAATTCTTCGAACACTGCATCATTTAATACTTTAATGTAGGTTCCTTTCATTCCTGAGGAACGGGATTCAATGACACCGGCACTCTCAAATTTGCGCAGTGCATTGACGATAACGGAACGTGTGATGCCGACGCGGTCAGCGATTTTGCTGGCAACAAGGATTCCCTCGCGGCCTTCCAGCTCATCAAAAATATGCTCGATAGCATCCAGCTCGGAGTAAGAAAGTGTGCTCAGTGCAGATTTTACAATCTGTTTCTTTCTGGTCTCTTCCTCGTTCTCCTCGTTTACGGAACGCATCATTTCCAGTCCTACGACTGTGGTACCGTACTCGCACAGGATAATGTCATCAATATCAAACTGTGCATTCTGGCGATATACAAATAAAGTACCAAGACGCTCACCTGCAATATCGATCGGTGCGATGGTTGCTGCATAGCCTTTTTCGCTGTATACCGTAAATCCAAGTGTCTCCAGATTTACATTCTCCTTAGTAGAAAGGATACCCAGTAATCTCTCATTTAAAGATGCATCAATATAATTTCCTACCTGATCTGCCAGAAGTTCTGTGATCTCGATCACTTCCGGGCGAAGTCCTGTTCCAAGAACTTTTCCTTTTTTACTGATTACCAGTACGTTTGATGCAAGGATATCTGTCATAACATCACAAATGTCATTAAAAACAACTTTAGACGAATTGTTATTATGAAGCAGTTTTCCGATTTTTCGTGTTTTGTCTAATAACTGTACGCTGCTCATAGCTTCCTCCATATCATTTTTCTTATCTATCACGCCGATTTTTCGGCAAAAAAATAGTGCCAAGATAATTAACAGGCATATCTTAGCACTATTTTTCTGTAAATTCAACAAATTTTATTTAAATCTGTCATATTTTTTCAAATTTCACAAGAAATTTTAAAAATCACAACTTTTTCAGTCATTTTATACATTTAATTTTGTATAAAACTACCCTCGACGTGTTATTCTTCGGAAGTTTCCGGTTTTCCCATGACATAACCGCACTGCTCGTCCGCGCAGACCAACTTGTTTCCTTTTTCCACCATGTAGCCGCCGCACTGTGGGCACGGGATCTTGGACGGTTTCTGCCAGGACATGAAATCACATTCCGGATTGTTCTCGCAGCCGTAATATTTTCTTCCTTTTTTCGTTTTCTTTAAAACGATATCTTTGCCGCATTTCGGGCAGGCTACGCCGATCTTTTCAAAATACGGTTTTGTGTTGCGGCACTCCGGAAAGCCCGGGCATGCAAGGAATCTGCCGTGCGGTCCGTATTTGATGACCATGTGGCGTCCACACTGTTCGCAGACAACGTCGGTTACTTCATCCTCGATCTTTACTTTCTCCAGTTCTGCTTCCGCTGCTTTGACTGCTGCATCCAGATCCGGATAGAAGTTTCGGATGATCATTTTCCAGTCTACGGTGCCTTCCTCGACTTTATCCAGCAGGGACTCCATATTTGCGGTGAAGCGCTCGTCCACGATCTCCGGGAAGGCTTCCTTCATAATATTATTGACAACCTCGCCAAGTTCGGAAACATAGAGGTTTTTATTTTCTTTTACAATATATCTTCTGCCAAGAATCGTTGTAATAGTCGGAGCATAAGTACTCGGACGTCCGATGCCAAGTTCCTCCAGTGTTTTTACCAGAGATGCCTCGGTAAAGTGTGCCGGTGGCTGTGTAAAATGCTGCTTCGGCTCGATTTCTTCTTTGGTCAGCTCTGAAGTCTCATCTAGTGATTTTGATAAAAATACACGGTCGGATTTTTCCTCATCTAAGGTATAAACAGACATGAAACCATCGAATTTTACCTTGGAAGCAGATACATGAAAACGGTATTTTCCGGCACCAATGGTAACAGATGTGGTCTCATATACTGCCGGTGTCATACAGCTCGCTGCAAAACGGTTCCAGATGAGTTGATACAGACGGAACAGATCGCGGCTTAAAGATTCTTTTACCATAGCCGGTGAACGATTCAGATCTGTCGGTCGGATCGCTTCATGGGCATCCTGGATTTTTGCTGTATTTTTCTTCACATCAGCACTTCCGCCCACATAATCAGCGCCATAATTGCTGCCGATATACTCTGCTGCTGCTGCCTCTGCTTCCTCAGACACACGAGTGGAATCGGTACGCAAGTATGTGATCAGACCAACAGTTCCGCTGCCTTTGATATCCACACCTTCGTATAACTGCTGCGCCAGACGCATGGTCTTCTGAGTGGAAAAATTCAGATGCTTACTTGCTTCCTGCTGCAGGGTACTTGTCCGGAACGGAAGTGGCGGCTTTTTGGTACGCTCGCCTTTTTTCACTTCCAGTACTTTATATTCGGAAGACTCGATTTCTTTTAAAATTGCATCTAATTCTGCCTGATTGTGAATCTGGATCTTGCCGTTTTCATCGCCGTAAAATTTTGCAACCAATGGTTTTTTCTCGCCTTTTACGTTTAATACCACATCAATGGTCCAGTATTCTTCCGGAATGAATGCGTTGATCTCGTCTTCACGGTCACAGATGATACGCAGTGCCACAGACTGCACACGACCTGCACTCAAGCCACGTTTTACTTTCGCCCAGAGTACCGGACTGATTTTGTAACCTACCATACGGTCCAGCACACGACGCGCCTGCTGCGCATCCACCAGATTCATATCAATCTCACGTGGATTCTTCAGCGAAGCCTTTACCGCATTTTTCGTAATCTCATTGAATGTAATACGTTTCGCATCTTTGTCATTTAACTTTAAAGCCGTTGCCAAATGCCAGGAAATTGCCTCACCCTCACGGTCCGGGTCAGTTGCAAGATACACTTTATCTGCTTTTTTTACTTCTTTTCGCAGATTTGCCAGAATATCTCCTTTTCCACGGATAGTAATATATTTCGGTTCAAAGTCATTTTCCACATCAAACCCAAGCTGACTTTTCGGCAGATCACGCACATGTCCGTTCGATGCTGCTACCTCGTAATTTTTTCCAAGAAATTTCTTTATTGTCTTAACCTTTGCCGGAGACTCCACGATTACTAAATACTTCGCCATACTTACCTCTTAACCCCTATGTTCTTACTTATTTATATACGTTTACAAAAATAGTTTTGAAAAGTTTCCTGCACCAGTCCGTACCGCTTGAGTTTGTCTAAACTATGCAGTACTGTAATCAGATCCAAACCTGTTTCTTCTATAATATAGTTAATATATCGGCTGTGGAAACCAAGACAACCATACACCAACTTTTCGCTTTTATCAAGGGAAATATTTTTTATTTTTGTCGTTTCTACATTTTTTTCGGGCAAATATCCCAGATTTTGCAAAAAAATATCCAGATCATAGATAATTCCCGCGCCCTGACCGATCAGGGCATTGCATCCTTCGCTCAATACATCTCCGAAGCGCCCCGGCACCGCATAGACATCTTTGCCCTGTTCCAGCGCCGCGTCTGCCGTGATCAGAGATCCACTCCTTTTCTTTGCCTCTACCACCACCAGACTGTCGGACAGGGCACTGATGATGCGGTTGCGCTCCGGGAAGCGATAAGGCAGCGGTTCCGTTCCCGGCGGATACTCCGACAAAATACCTCCGCCGGAAGTCTGGATATTTTCATACAGATTCCGGGCATTTTTCGGATAACAGATATCGCAACCGCAGCCAAGGACAGCAAAGGTGCTGCCCTTCCCCTGCAGGGCACCGGCATGAGAGGCACTGTCGATGCCAAGTGCCATGCCGCTGATCACCTGCACGTCTTTGCCTGCCAGCATTTTGCCAAGCTTTGTGGCGATACTTCTGCCATACTCTGAACACATGCGGGCACCTACGATGCCTACGCTTTTTCTTGCATCTGGCATGGAACCCTTGCAGAAGATCGCATATGGCGGTTGTGCAATGTCTTTTAAGCGCTGTGGATATTTTTTACTTCCAATGGGAAACATCTGGATGTTTTGCCCCAGGAAGCGCTCCCAGGCACGGTTCAGATCTTTTTTGCGGCTTTCCAACAGATGCTGTAGTTCATTGTCGGTAAAAAGGTGCATATTTTTTAAAGTTTCTTCCCGGAGTTCATAGACTGCCTGTGCACTGCCGCATAATTCACGGACTTGGATTCGTTTGCTGCTGTTGATATTTGTCAGAGAGGCTAACCAGAAATCATACTTTAGATCATCTTTCCTTTGATTCTCTGTTATCTCTCCCTGTTTTTCGCTCTTTTCTATCTTCTCGGGAAATTCTCTACTTTGTCTTTTTTCAGAATCTTCTCTGGCTTCCTTTTCTTGGGAAAACCTTTGTGTATGATCAAAAATCTCGTTCTTTTTATTCATTTCACGCATACTTAGTCCCTCCTCCAGTAATTCTTGTCCGGATTTCGGAACATAAAAGCTTCTTCCAGATGTCCCCACTGAATATTTTCCGCTCCTTCCATATCTGCAATGGTGCGGGCCGTTTTCAGGATTTTCCCATAAGTGCGGGCACTTAAATGATATTCCTCATACTTGTCCTGCATCCGCTCCGCGGACTCCGCATCCAGCGCGCAGAATGTTTCCAGATCTTCCATGTTCATCTGACTGTTAAACCGATATTTTCTGCCTTCGAACCGCTCCCGTTGAATTTCATGCACCCGTTCTACCCGGGCACGGATCACCGCACTGCTTTCTTCCTCTCGCATATCCACCATCGTTGTGTAGCGAACTTCTTCTGTTTCCACACACAGGTCAATACGATTCAAAAATGCCTGTGAAATGCGGCTGATATAGTTTTTGATCGCCTGCGGCCTGCAGTTACAGCGATCCAAATTAGGGTAGAAACCACATGGACAAGGATTTGTAGATGCCACCAGCATAAAATCCGCCGGATAGACAAAACTGCCTCCTACCCGGGAAATGTGGACTTTCTTTTCCTCTAACGGTTCCCGCAATACATCTAAAATTCCCGGTTTAAACTCCGCCAGTTCATCCAGAAATAAAATTCCATGATGCGCCAGACTGATTTCTCCGGGATGCGGCTGCTTTCCGCCGCCCACCAGAGCCTGCGCCGTCACCGTATGGTGCGGACTGCGAAAGGGGCGTTCATTCTGAATGATACGTTCCTGATCCAGCAGACCACAGAGCGAATAAATCTGAGAAAGTTCCAGTTTTTCCTCCCGGCTCAGTTCCGGCAAAATCGTTGGAATCCGTTTCGCTGCCATAGTCTTTCCGGAACCCGGCGGCCCCATCATCAACAGATTGTGCATGCCGCTAACGGCGATCTCGCAGGCACGGCGCAGCATCGGCTGTCCCCGCAATTCCGAAAAATCCACATCATACTCTGTCTTCCAGATTTCCTGCTGCTCCCGGTAAAAACAGGTCTCCGGCAGTTCCTGCTGACAAATCTGTACGAATTCTTTGAGATTTTTCACCGGAATGACTTTTACGGTATCTAAAATTGCCGCTTCCCGGGCATTCTCCCACGGCACCACAATCCCCTGCATGCCTTCTTTCTGTGCCAGTACTGCTGCAGACAGTACGCCTTTGGTTGGCAAAATACTGCTATTTAATCCAACCTCTCCAAGCAGCAGATAATTACTTAAAATATGCTCATCCAGAAAACCAAATGCTGCCAGAACAGACGCTGCCATGGGCAGATCACACCCGGTGCCAGATTTTCGCACATCCGCCGGTGTCAGATTAATGGTAATCTTCTTGGCTGGCAGACGAAATCCTGCGTTTTTCAGGGCAGTACGCACCCGCTCTCTGGCTTCCTTTACCTCTGATGTCAAAAATCCCACCATATCAAAGGAAGGCATGCCGTCACTGACATCCGTTTCTACCTTCACCGGAAGCGACTCAAAGCCACAGACTACCGCTGTTTTAATTACACTATACATATATTCATTTTTCCTCTTTTCGTATACGGAAAAATCCGGCGATTGCCGAAAAAAGTAAAAAGTAAGATAAAAGACAAATTTACTGTAGCATATCTGTACCAAAAAGTCCATCTTGAAATTCTTCTTCCACATACTGGATATGTTTTGTAACGGTCGAACAGGCACAGGGAATGATATCTGCCGCTTTTTTCAGGCTCTGACAGCGGTATACCGCCAGAACGGTCTCAAGGTGTTCTATTTTCATTTACGCTCTCCTTCAAGCTGTTACTCTTGAAATCTTTTTCTGATTGTAACATATCTTTTCTTTGCTGTTAAGCCGATTATCCATCCACAAACTCCTGCCGTAACTTTTCCAATGCCTTCTTCTCAATCCGGCTGACATAAGATCTGGAAATTCCAAGACTTTTGGCAATTTCCCGCTGTGTGGCAGGTTTTGTGTTGTACAGACCGTATCGCCGCCGAATGATCCAGCTTTCCCGCTCATCCAGCACCTTCGGCAGCAGTTCGTATAACCGAAGAATATTTTTCTTTTCTACCACCCGCTCCCACAGCTCTGGTTCGCCGCTCTCTACGATATCCAGCAATTTGATCTGATTGCCTTCTTTGTCCGTTCCGATAGGCTCATAAAGCGATACATCTCTGGCTGTTTTCTTTTTACTGCGAAAATACATCAGCAGTTCATTTTCAATACAGCGGGCGGCATAGGTTCCCAGACGGCTTCCTTTTTCCAGATTGTAGGTTGACACGGCCTTGATCAGTCCGATGGTTCCAATGGAGATCAGATCTTCCATATCTTCCTGCGCACCCTGATATTTCCGTGCAATGTGTGCCACAAGCCGCAGATTTCGCTCGATTAATACCGATTTTGCCTGCTCGCTTCCGTTTTTCAGCTGCTCCAGATACTGCTTTTCTTCCAACGTACTCAGCGGCGATTGAAATGATTTCAAATCGGCACCTCCGTGTGCGGCCTTTCTATTATTCTATGTCAGGCAGGCTTTTCCCGTGTCTGAAAATCTGTGTGGTTTTCCGGCAATCACAATAATGGGGACTAGCATTTATCTAATTTTCAAAAAAACAAGAACCAGAAACGACCAGTTTTCTGATTCCTGCTTTTATGTCTAAGTATTTATCTCAGTCGAGAAGACTCCCACTTCTGCAAGTGGTGAGTAATAACAAGTCTTTCTCAGTGGGAGTACAATCTCCGACTGAGATAAACGCTCCGCGGGGGCGCACATTGTCTGGGAGACAATGGTTTTGCGCCGACCGGAACGAAGTGTAGATGTGCAGTGATTCTGAGAAGAATATGTCAGCTTTCGCTGACCAGAATCACGCACCAAGTCTCACGTGCGTTCGACTTGAATGCATAAAAAGTGGGAGGGCACTTTGCTTCCTTCTTCTTTTCTATTCCTTTGTTTCCTATATGGTTGTACTGTGTTTGTATTTACCTTTTCATAAATATCATTCTGACAGATTATGCTCCACAGATATTCTGTAACAATTCTGCAAGTTCTTCTTCGCTGGTCACACAATACTCCGGTTCTAATCCAACTACCGTCGTTTTTTTTCTTCGATTAAACCAGATGGAATGCCAGCCGGCATTTTTTGCACCTGCCACATCATTTTCCGGGGAATCCCCAATAAAATAGGCATCCTCTGCGGTCAGATGCATTCGATTCTCTGCATAGGTAAAAATTTCTTTCTGTGGCTTGTTAATTCCAATCTCTCCGGAAACAAATACATGTTCCTCTGGAATCCATCGTTGTAAATCTAACGCACGCACCTTGTCCCACTGGTGTTCATTGGGACCATTCGTAATAACGCCAAGCTGTACGTTTTCCTTCTCACTTAATGCCTGCAACATCGCCTGTATCTGTTCTGACACTTCAATTTTCCCCTGATATTCCTCATAATACTTCTGGAAAGTCAATGCCTGTTCATCACTGATCGCTATGTCAAAATCTGCCAGTGCTTTCTGTACCCGGTAAATATACATTTCTTCCATGGTGATTTTTCCCGTACAGGAATCTTCAAACACCTCATCGCTGTACACTCTGCTTCTGGCAAACAGTTTATGAATGTCGATATCGTTCCGCTCAGGATACAACCGGTAAAAAGTCCTGGCAAAAGGCTGCACCTGATCGTATAATGTATCATCCACATCAAATAAAAATGCTTTCATATCTGCTGTCCTTCCTGCATTTCTTAAGCTAATTTCGGATATTTTTAGCTATTGATAATCATTTCTTTGTGTTTTTTCAACTTCCTTTGTTTCTGAAAAATTTGATTTCACAATGCCGCACATTTTTCCAATTCCGCGCAGCACATGTCCATTTGCCAGATCCAATACTCCGGGAATCAAACCGCCACGAATTCCACCGCAGATCATCATGGTACGCATCGGGCTTCCCATAGAAGAAGCCAGCATCATCCGATACTGCGCCTCGTTTTCATCGGTAATTGTTCCACCCAGAGAACGCCGGATAAACCAATCTGCTGCTTTATAGAATACGCGCATAAACCGCACATCTTTCTGCATTTCTTCCACAGAATCTTCCATAGTGTAGGTTCCTTTATGGTGAGGTTTTCTCTGCATAACTGCCTGTATCACCTCATCTGATAATTGTTTTGGCAAATGTTCTGTCGTTTGATCTGGTATTTTTTCAGAAATCATCATTTTATTAAACTCTGATTGCTTTATGTTATCCGCACAATCGTCGTTCTTATCAAAATCCACCGTTCCAGCATGTATCGTCTCAGACAGGCGAATATCTCTGCTGGATGTCCCAAGCTCTATGGTATAGCGTCCTCTCGGACTCTTCCACCCGTCAGCATATACACAAAAATCACGATCTGTCAATAAAAATTGTACCTGTTTTGTTTCTCCCGGCATCAAATAAACTTTGGAAAATCCTTTTAATTCCCGCACCGGGCGGTGAATTTCAGGAGTTTTTGCAGATACATATAACTGCACGATTTCCTTACCCGGAAGCGCCCCGGTATTTGTAATATCACAGGAAACGACATATTCTTCTTTTAAATCTTTTGTCTGTTTTCCAATATCCTTTTGCAATCGTTTTATCTTTTCTATCTGATTGTTTTTCTGTAATTGTCTGATCTGTTCTGATGGTTCCGGCTCTTGTATTTTCAGATTAGAATAAGCAAATGTTGTATACGATAATCCATAACCAAAACACCATCTCACCGGTAACTGTATTTTGTCATAATACCGATATCCAACATAAATACCTTCCCGATAAATAGCATCCTTTTCTTTGCCATAAAAAGCTGCTGTGGCACAATCCTCATAATTTATCGGCCAGCTCTCTGCCAGTTTTCCACTCGGATTGACCTTTCCATACAAAATATTTGCTATCGCCTGTGCACCTGCCTGTCCGGATAATCCTGCATACAAAATACCTTTTACTTTGCCTGCCCATGGGCATTCCACCACGCCACCGCTCATCAAAATCACAATAGTATTTGCATTTTCTTCAGTCACTGCATTGATCAGGCGTAAATGACCTTCCGGCAGTTTCAGAGATCCCCGGTCAAATCCTTCCGATTCATACCGCTCCGGCAATCCGACGCATAAAACAACTTTTTCGCACTGACGCGCTGCCACTTTTGCTTTCTCTAAAAGTTTCTCTGTTGTATTTCCATATGCATCACAACCTTCTGCGAAAACCGTATGCGGCAGCACATCAACAAGCTGCTGCAATTTTGTTGGATTAATATGACTGCTTCCGGCTCCCTGATAACGCAGATTTTGAGCCATATTTCCTATCAGAGCAACAGTATTTTTTGCTACGTTTGATGTATTTGTTTCATTTTTTATACATGCATCAGAATCAATTGTTTTTACCATATTTTCAATAGGCATATCAGCATCGGCTATTTCTTCCATATTTATCATAGATACATTCGAATCGTCATCAATTTGTTGCAATGGCAAAATCTGATCCTCATTCTTCAGCAATACAATGCCTTCCTCTGCCACCTGTCTGGCAATGTCATGATGCACTTCTGCATCATATTTTGAAGATGCCATTTTCTCCGCTGGAGCTTCTCTTTCAGTTATCATCTGATCATATCCAACTCCAGTTGTTTTTCTATCATAAACCAGTCTATTAGCAACACATTTTTGCATAAGATTTAACACGCGAAGGGCACTCGCATCCACTGATTTTTCCGAAAGAATTCCACTTTTTACTGCCTGCTCTGTCTCACGTTCCATATAGGCACTGCCACCTGGCATATTCAGGTCACAACCTGCCTGAAACGCTTGGATCCGGTCATTCATCGCGCCCCAGTCCGTTATAACCAATCCGTCAAATCCCCACTCCCGACGCAAAATATCCGTCAATAGTCGTTTATCATCACTACAATGCACGCCATTGATTTTGTTATACGCACACATAACGGTCGACGGATGCCCTTCTTTTACGGCAAGTTCAAAAGCATAAAGGTAAATCTCACGCAACGTACGCTCATCCACAATGCTATCCGACGAAAAACGTTTCCATTCCTGTGAATTGCAGGCAAAATGCTTTAGGGATAAAGCAATGCCTGCCCCTTCTATCTCCCTAATCCATCCTGCTGCCAGTTTTCCTGCCAGATAAGGATCTTCGCTGAAATATTCAAAATTTCTGCCACACAGCGGATTACGCTTGATATTCACTCCCGGTCCCAGAACAATATCCACACCATAAGCAAGTGCTTCTTCCGCAATCGTCTGTCCCATGATCTCCATCAATTCAGGATTCCACGTACATGCCGTTGTTACTGCTGTCGGAAAGCAGGTCGCCTCTCTGGAATTATGTACGCCAAGCATGTCCGCCTTTCCCTCCTGTTTGCGCAGTCCATGCGGTCCGTCACACATCATCAGTGCCTCGATGCCATACTGTTTCATCGCTTTTGTGTGCCAGAAATCCTGACCGGAACAAAGTGCAATTTTCTCTTTTAATGTCATTTTTTGCAGGATTGTTTTGCTGTCCATTGCCTTTTGCCTCCTAAAACTACCATTTACTATAAACGGACTGCGGATTATCGTCAATAGAACACATTCCAATATCGTTAAGATCAGCGCTGATCTTATTTAAAACAAATTATCTAAAAACAGATTTTATGCAATCTTCTTTCCTGTAATTTTCATCAGATATTTTACCTTTGTTTTCTATCTTTCCCAGACAACTCTCCATTACAAAGTTTTTCAAAAAAATACAGACATACACAACTATGAAAAATATGTCAAATATGAAAAAACAGTCAGTTGACATCTCCATCAACTGACTGCTCATTTTCAGGATTTCTCCGCATTAATTTTTTTCAAAATATCTTCTCTATAGGTTTGTTCACAGCTAAGTTTCTTTTCATTTAATGATTACCGCAGTTATGTTCTCCACAGGAATGTCCCTCTCCATGATGAGAACACATGATATCCGGATTATAATCCAGTTTTCCTGCCAGATATGCGCTCACTGCACTGTCTGCCAGACCGGATACACCACCATACAATTTAATTCCAACATTTGCCAGTGCAGTCTGAGCACCTGCCCCAATGCCGCCACAGATCAGTACTTCCACCTGTTGGTTCGTTAAAAATCCTGCCAGCGCGCCATGTCCCTGTCCATTTGTTGGAACTACTTCTGATGCGATGATCTTTCCATCCTCTACCTCATAAATTTTAAACTGTTCCGAATGTCCAAAATGCTGAAATACCATTCCGTTTTCATATGTTACTGCAATTTTCATAAGTTTTATACCTTCCCTTCTTTGAATCACTTGAAACTTATTATACACTATTTCTGCCAATTTGACAAAATATTCAAGTCGAACGCACGTGAGACTTGGTGCGTGATTCTGGTCAGCGCAAGC
>ERZ773103.694-NODE-694-length-38264-cov-3.774425_pt1 | contig 38264 bp, 43 predicted proteins | sample MGYA00511118_ERZ773103 | MGnify/ENA primary metagenome ERZ773103 (study PRJEB29015, sample SAMEA2737821) | human gut metagenome | biome: human gut; feature: human-associated habitat; material: faeces | place: China | collected 2012 ... | reverse complement strand
ATCTTCAGGGCAGGGTGAGATTCCCTACCGGCGGTAAAGCCCGCGAGCCGAGAGGTATGATTCGGTGAGATTCCGAAGCCGACAGTACAGTCTGGATGAGAGAAGATAATGGTACAGGCAATTTATTTGTAGGAATGAATTTTAGTATCAATGCTCTGAGATGGTGATCCATTTCAGAGCTTTTTGTTTATAGGACTTATTCATTTATATTTTTAATAGATCGTACCAGAAGAGAGAATCCCTGTAGATAGTCTACAGGGATTTTTGCGTATGTGGATTTTTATAAGAGAGCAAAAAGTACCTGTGGATGAAATAAAAAATGCAAGAGAAAGAGGGAATGTGCATGACAGATCAGGATTACATGCTTCGGGCAATTGAACTGGCAAAGCGTGGAGAAGGATGGACGAATCCGAATCCGATGGTGGGAGCAGTGATCGTAAAGGAAGGCCGGATCATAGGAGAAGGTTATCATGAACGGTGTGGAGAACTACATGCAGAGAGAAATGCGATTGCATCGCTTACAGAATCCGCAGAGGGAGCAACCTTATATGTGACATTAGAACCTTGTTGTCATTATGGAAAGACACCACCGTGTACGGAGGCGATTTTGGAACAGAAGATTAAGAAGGTGGTGATAGGATCCAGAGATCCGAATCCGAAAGTGGCCGGAAAAGGTGCAAAGATACTCCGTGAGGCGGGCGTGACAGTGGTGGAAGATTTTATGAGAGAAGAGTGTGATGAACTAAACCCAGTATTCTTCCATTATATTACGAGCAAGAGACCTTATGTGGTGATGAAATACGCGATGACTCTGGATGGGAAGATTGCTACAAAAACCGGAGCGTCAAAATGGATCACCGGAGAAGCAGCGAGAATGGAAGTTCAGCATATGCGTCACCGCTATATGGGAATTATGGTTGGAATAGGAACTGTATTAGCAGATGATCCCATGTTGAATGTCCGCATAGAGGGACTAAAAAGTCCGGTCAGGATCATATGTGACAGTAAGTTACGGATTCCACTGGACAGTCAGATCGTAAAAAGTGCAAGGGAATATCGAACGATCGTCGCCTATGCAGAGGAAAAAGACACCATAGAGAAAAAAGAAAATCTGGAAGCACAGGGGGTAGAGACCTTCTATTGTCCGGATAAAAACGGTCAGATTGATCTGGTACATTTGATGGAATATCTTGGAAGTGAAACGATTGACAGTATCTTATTAGAAGGCGGCGGAACCTTAAATGACAGTGCACTCAGAGCCGGGATCGTCCAGGAGATACAGGCATTTGTAGCGCCAAAGATATTTGGCGGAGTTAAGAGTCAGACACCGGTGGAAGGGATTGGTGTCAATGAACCGTCGGAGGCAGTAGAACTACAGTGGAAAGATTTCTGCAAAATCGGTGAGGACATTAAGCTCACCTATCAGGTGCACAAAAAGATGCAGGATAAAAAGCAGGCATAAAAATAAGGGGGATGAACGATGTTTACAGGAATTGTAGAAGAAAAGGGAAAAGTTCGCTATATCCAGTTGACGGGAGAATCCGGAGTGCTTGCGATCAAGGCAAAAAAAGTGTTAGAGGGTACGAAGATCGGAGACAGTATCGCAGTGAACGGTGTGTGTTTGACGGTCACCTCGCTTCAGCCGGATGGTTTTACTGCGGATGTGATGGCAGAGACTTTAAGAAGAAGCAGTCTGGGAGATTGTAAATCTGGAAGCAGCGTAAATCTTGAACGGGCAATGGCAGCAGATGGGAGATTCGGCGGTCACATTGTCAGTGGTCACATTGATGGAACCGGGATCATCCGATCCATGATCAGAGAGGAAAATGCGATCTGGGTATCGATAAAGACACCGCCACAGATTCTGCGTCTGATCGTGGAAAAAGGTTCTATCTGTATTGATGGAATCAGTCTGACGGTGGCAATGGTGGATGAAGAAGGATTTCAGGTGTCAGTCATCCCGCATACGGGAGAAGAGACGATATTACTTGAAAAAGTGCCGGGGGATTCTGTGAACCTGGAAAATGATGTAATAGGAAAATATGTAGAGAGGCTACTTGGATTCCGGAAAAGCGAAGAAAAATCAAAAGAAGCACAAAAATCATCTAATATAACGATGGAGTTTTTGGAAGAGTATGGATTTTAATGAACAATAAAGTAATAAGAGGTAAGAAAAAGGAGGATGTGAATATGTCACAGAAGTACAATTACAACACAGTAGAAGAGGCGATCAAAGACATCAGAGAAGGGAAAATCGTTTTGGTAACAGATGATCCGGACAGAGAAAATGAGGGAGATATGATATGTGCGGCCGAATTTGCGACACAGGAGAACATTAATTTTATGGCTACGCATGCGAAAGGACTGATCTGTACACCGATGAGCGCAGAACTTGCGGCAAAATTAAATTTTCCACCAATGGTAGCCGAAAATACAGACAACCATAGTACAGCATTTACAGTTGCGATTGATCATGTAGATACTTCAACGGGTATTTCAGCAGCGGAACGTTCTTACACGATGATGAAGTGCGTCGATGACGAAGCAAAACCAGAAGATTTCAGAAGACCTGGTCATGTATTTCCGCTTATTTCCAGAAAAGGAGGAGTCCTTGTACGTAATGGTCATACAGAGGCAACAACGGATCTTGTGCGACTGGCAGGATTAAAAGAGTGTGGAGTGTGCTGTGAAGTAATGAAAGAAGACGGTACGATGATGCGCACGCCGGAGCTTTGGAAACTGGCAGAAAAATATAATCTGACATTTATTACGATAAAAGATCTCCAGGATTATCTTAGAATCCACGAGAAACACGTAAAAGAAGAGGCGGCAGCATCACTTCCGACACAGTATGGAGATTTTAAGATTCATGGATATGTCAATGACATCACAGGAGAACATCATCTTGCTTTGGTAAAAGGTGATATTGGGGATGGAGAAAATGTGCTTTGCAGAGTTCATTCTGAGTGCCTGACAGGGGATGCCTTTGGTTCTCTTCGCTGTGATTGTGGACTGCAGCTTCAGACCGCTATGCGTCAGGTAGAAGCGGAAGGAAGAGGAATTATTCTTTATATGAGACAAGAGGGAAGAGGAATTGGTCTGATCAATAAAATTAAAGCATATGCACTGCAGGAACAGGGAATGGACACGGTAGAGGCGAACATTGAGCTTGGATTTGAACCGGATCTCAGGGAATATTGGATCGGAGCACAGATTTTATCAGACCTCGGAGTAAAATCTTTAAGACTTCTGACAAACAACCCGGATAAAGTGTATGGACTTAGTGGATTTGGGCTGGAGATTAAAGAGAGAGTGCCGCTTGAAATCGAACCACAGAAATATGATCTGAAATATTTAAAAACGAAAAAAGAAAAAATGGGTCATATTTTTAATGAAATTCAGTTATAGAAGAGATAAAATAGGAGGAAGGAACCATGAAACAGATTAATTTAGTAGAAGGAAAAGTAGTAGCACCAGAGGGAATGAAAGTAGGCATCGTGGCAGCCAGATTCAATGAGATCATTGTGAATAAGTTGTTGGGTGGCGCTGTCGACGGACTGGTGAGACATGGCGTGGAAGAAGAAAATATCACGGCCGCATGGGTACCGGGAGCATTTGAGATTCCGCTTACTGCACAGAAGATGGCACAGTCAGGAAAATATGATGCAGTCATCTGTGTGGGGGCAGTCATCCGTGGAGATACATCTCACTATGATCTGGTATGCAATGAATCTGCAAAAGGAATCGCGCAGATTGAACTTGCAACAGGAGTTCCGGTGATGTTTGGAATCATTACGACAGAGAATATTGAGCAGGCAATCGCCCGTGCAGGAAGTAAAGCCGGAAATAAAGGATATGACTGTGCACTGTCTGCGATCGAGATGGTAAATCTGATGAAACAGCTTTAAGATATCTGGCATACTACAAAGGGACATTATGACAAGAACAGTAATATTTGATTATGACGGAACGATTCATAATACTCTGGGAATCTATGAGCCGGCGTTCAGGGAAGCCTATGGCTGGCTTATAAAGCAGGGAGTGGTAGAAGAAAAGCAGATTGAGTCAGCGCAGATTGCAAGTTTTCTGGGCCTCAACAGTAAGGAGATGTGGGATCTATTTTTGCCTAAGTTAGATCAGAGCTATAAAGACCAGGCGAGCCGTATGGTTGGTGAGGCGATGGTCAGGCAGATTAAAGAACACCGGGCTGTATGGTATCCGGGCGCAGAAAGGATGCTTACGACTTTGAAGGCGAGAGGATATCATCTGCTTATCCTGAGCAATTGTAAGATCGCTTACCGTGAAGCACATTGGAAAGAATTTGGGATGGAACGATGGTTTGACAGGTTCTATGATTGCGAATCTTATGGATTTATTCCAAAGACGGAGATTGTCCAGGAAATCCGAAAAGAATATCCGGGACCTTATGTGGTCGTCGGCGATAGAAGACATGACCTTGCATGTGCAAGAGCATGTGAAAGTCCTTTTATCGGATGTCTGTATGGATATGGAGAAGAGGGAGAGCTTGCGGATGCGGATTATTTTGCAAAAGATGTCCGTGAGATACCGGAATTGATTTCGTAAAAATATAAGAATATTTATAAGAAGAAAGATCGCTGCCACAGATAAATATCTGAGACAGCGATCTCTTGGGTTTATATGAGGTATTATTCGACATCTTTTAATGCGGCCAGATCTTCTTCACCCGTGCGGACTTTGACGACTTTATCTACGTTGTATACGAAAATCTTACCGTCACCGATATGTCCGGTGTAAAGAGCTTTCTTAGCGGCATCAATTACTTCTGTGACTGGAATGTTGCCGATGATGACTTCGAGTTTGACTTTTGGAAGTAATGTGGCATCAATCTCAGCACCACGGTAACGTTCGCCGGCACCCTTCTGGATGCCACAGCCCATGACCTGTGTAACCGTCATTCCTGTCACACCGACATCGTTCATTGCTTTTCGAAGTTTATCATAGCGTGATAATTTGGCAATGATTACAACTTTATACATTCCGGTCGGCGCGATCGGAGGTGCGGCAACTTTGACGGCAGCAGCTTTCTGAACATCAGAGGCAGCCTCGTAATCACTTTCGCCAAGATCTGTATTTTCATTTACGCTCATTGTCATAGTATTCGAAACATCCATGATACTGAATCCTGAATAAGCAGATGGAAGACCATGCTCTACAGCATCCAGACCAATGATCTCTTCTTCCTCAGAAACACGAAGACCCACAGTTGCTTTGATCACTAAGAATGCGATGGTGATCGTAATAGCAGTCCATGCAGCGACAGAAGCAAAACCAATGAGCTGCAGACCGAGCTGATGAAAACCGCCGCCGTAGAACAATCCTTTTTCGATTCCTGCGGTTACGAATGCAGGGGAAGTGTCTGTGGCGAATAAACCGACTGCAATTGTTCCCCAGATACCGTTGAGGCAGTGGACTGCGACAGCACCTACCGGGTCATCGATTCTTAATTTCTCATCTAAGAGCCATACACCGAATACGACCAGAACACCGGAAACAGCACCGATCACGATGGCACCGAGGGCATCTGTTACATCACAGGAAGCAGTAATAGCGACCAGACCTGCAAGAGAAGCGTTCAGGCACATGGAGACATCTGGCTTTCCGTATTTTACCCAGGTAAAGATCATACATACAACCGTTGCGATCGCAGGTGCGATTGTAGTTGTGACGAAGATTGTTGCAAGTTCATCGACAGTTGTTGCGGCTGCACCGTTGAAACCATACCAGCCGAGCCACAAGATAAATACACCAAGGCATCCCAGTGGAAGGTTATGTCCCGGAAAAGCATTGACTTTAATAATCTTTCCGGAATCATCTTTTGTAAATTTACCAATACGTGGCCCAAGCAGCTTGGCACCGATCAGAGCAGAGATACCGCCGACCATATGGATGGCACAAGATCCTGCATAATCGTGGAAACCAATCTGAGATAACCAGCCGCCACCCCAGATCCAGTGAGCCTCGATCGGATAGATAAAAGCTGAGATCACTGCGGAATAGATACAATAAGATAAGAATTTTGTACGTTCTGCCATTGCTCCGGAAACGATGGTAGCTGTAGTCGCACAGAATACCAGATTAAATACGAAACCGGACCAGTCAAAGTTCGCGTAATTGGTAAAAATGTCAAAACCAGGTTTGCCGATCAGCCCGATAAGGTCTTCGCCGAGAAGCAAACTAAAACCAATCAGGATAAAGACGACAGTACCAATACAAAAATCCATCAGGTTCTTCATTAAAATATTACCGGTATTCTTGGCTCGTGTGAAACCGGCCTCCACCATAGCAAAACCGGCCTGCATCCAGAATACCAGAGCGGCTCCTATAAGGAACCAGACACCAAATACCTGACTGCTAAGTGCGCTTAAGATTTCATCAGTCATAATGTAATCCTCCTTTTCTTCATTCCCTTAAAATGCTATGAATGTTTGGTTGCATGCATTGGAATAAAAAGGGAGATAGTCTAAAACTTACTTAAACTATCTCCCTTGATATGCCATATTCATTCATATAACAAAAGAAAAAGCGTCTTCCATCTTCTGGAAAACGCCTTCGTTTTGTTACACTTAATTATACATATCCTGTGGATTTTGTAAATGAAAATTTAGCAAAAACGAAACATTTGGTATAAATTTCTAAAAACCGGAGCAAAATCAGTGGAATTTTATGAAAAATTGCGAAGGTTGAAAATGCAATCTGATGTTGCTATAATATTTTCATTGGTGGAAAAAGAGGGATCATTATGAGAGTAGAAGGGATGGTACTTGCCGGAGGAAAAAGCCGGAGAATGGGCGGCCATCATAAAGGAAATCTATGCTATCATGAGCAGTCTTTTCAAGACCATGTGATCGCGGAATTTCGAAAGTTGACGGACAGGATACTATTATCTTATGGAACCGTGATTCATAAGGAATATCCAGACTGTGAGACCATCAAGGATGTCTATCCGGAGATTGGACCGATAGGTGGCCTGTATTCCGGACTGAAGCAGAGCAAAGCAGAATTACTCATGGTGGCAGCATGTGATATGCCGCTATTAGACGCCAGGTTGTATCAGCATTTATTAAAAAAATTATCCGAAGAAGAGAACCGGACAGAAGATTGCTATGACGGAGTGGTTCCTGTGACGGGAGAAAAGATGCATCCATTGGCGGCTGTTTATCGAAAATCAGCACTTATGGTGTTAGAAAAGCAGATTAAAGAAAGAAATTATCGTGTGACCGATGCGGTAAAAGCGATGAATATCTTATATATAGATATTACAGAAGAGAGAGAGTATGAAAAGATGTTGAGAAACATCAATACAGAGGAAGAATATCAGAAATTAGTAATGAACAGGGAATGATTGATATGGAGAGAAATACATTAGCACAGGCGACAGAAGCTTTATTAAATCAGATTGTTGGGATAGACGATGTGGAAGAGGTAGATTTGTGGCATGCCGGGAAACGGGTTCTGGCAGAAGATATTACGGCCACGATGGACCAACCACCATTTCCGAGGTCTCCGCTGGATGGATATGCCGTGAGAAGTGAGGACATCAAGGAGGCATCAAAAGAACATCCGGTGCGGTTAAAAGTGATAGACGAGGTGGTTGCCGGTCATGTGACGGATGCTTATGTCGAGGCGGGTACTGCGGTCAGAATTATGACGGGAGCACCGATTCCAGATGGAGCAGACTGCATTTTAGGACAGGAAGATACCGATTATGGAGAAGATGTTGTAAGTGTTTATGAACCGGTGCACCATCATCAGAATTATTGCTTTCAGGGAGAGGACTATAAGGCTGGAAAGCGTTTGCTGTCTAAGGACACTGTGCTCAGCGCAGTTGACGTGGGTGTGATCGCCGGAACAGGAAGAGAATGTGTAAAAGTATATCGCAAACCGCGGGTAATGTTGGTAACTTCCGGGGATGAGGTCAGACTTCCGGGAGAGTCTCTGATCGCCGGCAAGATCTATGACAATAATCTTCATATGATGGCAACGCAGATGGAGTTCTGGGGTGTAGATATAGTGGCAAAAGAGCGTGTGGAGGATGTGCCGGAGATTCTGGCAGAGAGAATCCGGGAGATGTCAGAGAAAGTGGATATGATCATCACCTCCGGAGGTGTCTCTGTCGGGAAGAAAGATATCATGCATGATGTGATAGAATTATTAGGGGCAGAGAGAATCTTTTGGAAGATCGCGATCAAGCCGGGGATGCCGACACTATGTGCGAAGTATCATAATACGGTTCTTTTGTGCCTTTCCGGGAATCCTTATGGAGCAACGGTGAATCTGGAACTCTTAGGAAGACCGGCTTTTGCCAAGATGATGCACAGAGAGGATCTTCTGATCGAGAGAAGAACAGGGATCATGATGAATGGATATCCGAAGAAGAGTGGTGTGACGAGATATGTAAGATCCCATTATAAAGACGGAGAGATAACGATCGCGGATGGTTCGAATGATTCTGGGATTTTAAGTAATATGTGTGGATGTAACTGCCTCTTGGAGATACCAGCAGGTACAGAAAAAGTGAATCCAGGAGAAGAAATGACGGTTGTGATGATATGAGACAGATAATAGCAATTTGCGGAGTGAAAAATTCGGGAAAGACAACTCTGATTGAAAAACTGGTAGCAAGTATGTCAAAGGAAGAAAAAAAGGTTGCGGTGATTAAGCATGACGGACATGATTTTGCCTGCGATATTCCGGGGACAGATAGCTACCGGATGACGGAGGCTGGAGCATATGGAACTGCTGTGTACTCTAAGTACCGGATGTTTGTCCATAAGGTTGGAACCGGTGAAGAAGAGAGAGAACTTTTTGAAATGTTTCCCGAGGCAGATATTATATTTGTGGAAGGATTAAAAGACAGCAGTTATCCGAAAATTGAAATCGTACGATCAGGAATATCGGATCATCCGGTATCGAATCCGGAAGGAAGATTTTTGGTTGCGACGGATATAGCGAGGCCGAAGTTTACAGATAAAACGGCAGATCTAAATAACATTGAATCGATAAGAGCTGCGATAGAACAAAGATTCATTAAAATGCAATGAATCAAGAATGAAACAGAAAGGAATTAAGACATTGAGTATATATGATACGTTAAATGAGCAACAGAGAGAGGCGGTATTTCACACCGAAGGTCCGCTTTTGATCCTGGCGGGAGCAGGTTCTGGAAAAACGCGTGTACTGACGCATCGAATTGCTTATCTGATCGGAGAGAAAGGAATTAATCCGTGGAATATCATGGCGATTACGTTTACCAATAAAGCGGCAGGTGAGATGCGTGAGAGAGTGGATGACCTGGTAGGATTTGGATCTGAGAGCGTGTGGGTAAGCACGTTCCATTCTTCCTGTGTGCGGATATTAAGAAGATATATCGATCTGCTTGGTTATGATAACAATTTTACAATTTATGATGCAGATGATCAGAAGACTCTGATGAGAGATGTGTGCAAACTTCTTCAGATCGATACGAAGATATATAAGGAACGGATGCTTTTAACTGCAATCTCACGTGCGAAGGATGAGTTGATCACACCACAGGAATATCGTATGCAGGCTGAAGGAGACTTTAGCAGGAAAAAGATTGCGGATGTGTACGAAGAGTATGAAAAGCAGTTACATGCGAATAATGCACTGGATTTTGATGACCTTCTTTTTAAAACGGTACAGCTGTTCCAGACACAGAAAGAAGTATTAGATTATTATCAAGAACGTTTTAAATATATTATGGTGGATGAGTATCAGGATACCAATACGGTGCAGTTTGAGTTCATCCGTCTGCTGGCTTCAAAATATAGAAATCTCTGCGTGGTAGGTGATGATGACCAGTCTATTTACAAATTCAGAGGTGCGAACATTCAGAATATCTTAAGTTTTGAAAAGGTGTATGAGGATGCAAGAGTTATAAAACTGGAGCAGAATTATCGTTCAACCAGTAACATTCTGAATGCGGCCAATGCCGTGATCCGCAATAATCACGGAAGAAAAGATAAGACACTTTGGACGGATAACGGAGATGGAGAGAAGATTAATTTCCGTCAGTTTGATACCGCATATGACGAGGCTGAGTATATTGTCGGAGATATCAGAGAACAGGTGGACCGTGGAGATGCGACTTATAACGACCATGCCATCTTGTACCGTACGAATGCACAGTCCCGTATGTTTGAGGAAAAATTTGTAACTGCAAATATTCCATATAAGATTATCGGCGGTATCAATTTCTATGCCAGACGTGAGATCAAAGATCTTCTGGCTTATCTGAAAACGGTAGACAACGGGCAGGATGATCTGGCAGTCAGACGTATCATCAATGTCCCGAAGAGAGGAATCGGTCTTACTTCTGTCAACCGTGTGCAGGAGTATGCGGCGGCAAAAGATATTGGATTTTACGAGGCTTTGCAGGGAGCTGATCTGATTCCGAACATTGGAAGAGGACTGTCGAAATTAGAATCTTTTGTGGGACTGATTGAACATTTTAAGGTAGACGCCAATGATCTTAGTCTGTCTGATCTGATGCGTGAGATCATTGAAGAAACCGGATATGAAGAAAGCTTAAAGGATGAAGATCCGGAAGTAGCAGAAGCACGTCTGGAAAATATTGACGAATTGATCAATAAGATGGTCGATTACGAAGAAAATTGTGCAGACAGGGATGAGCCGGCGACGCTAGGCGGGTTCTTAGAGGAAGTGGCTTTGGTAGCGGACATCGATAATCTGGATGAGGACAGCGATTATGTGGTACTGATGACGTTACATAGTGCGAAAGGACTGGAATTTCCACAGGTTTATCTTGCAGGAATGGAAGATGGATTGTTCCCGAGTTATATGACGATTACAGCGGATGATCCGGAAGAGTTAGAAGAAGAGAGAAGACTCTGCTATGTGGGAATCACAAGAGCGATGGAAAACCTGACGTTAACCTGTGCGAGACGCAGGATGGTCCATGGTGAGACGCAGTATAATAAGATGTCCAGATTTTTAAAAGAGATTCCGATGGAACTTTTATCTACGGGTCAGGTCTTTGAGAAGATATCTGCGAAAGAGAAAAAAGAAGAACCAGCAAAATCACCATATATGCAGGCAAAGCAGGCGTTTAAGACCAAAGCATTTACAGCACCGAAACCGGCCAGACAATTTGGAAATGCCGGAGGAAAAGGATTGGATTATGGCGTGGGAGACCGCGTGCGCCATATCAAATTCGGAGAAGGTACCGTGACAGCAGTGGTAGAAGGCGGCAGAGATTACGAAGTGACAGTAGACTTTGATGGACCGGGTACGAAAAAAATGTTTGCGGCATTTGCAAAATTGCAGAAAATATAAGAGGAGATCCGGAGTACTATTTTTACAAATTTAGAATAAAGATATAGTAATCTGAAAATGTTAGTGTTATAATAAAACCAATCATTTGAACAGTTTGGTACCTTAGGGTACGAGAAAATTTACAAGAAAGGATGTGGGAGTATGAGCAGAGTAGAAGATATTATCGCAGCTTCCAAGATTAATGAACTGATCACAAAGAAAGAGGAAGACAAACCTTGTAAAGTTATCCTTTGGGTACTGGCAGTTGTCGGAGCAGTAGCAGCAGTAGCAGCAATCGCATATGCTGTATATAGTTTCTTCACACCAGATTATCTGGAAGACTTTGAAGATGATTTCGATGATGATTTCGAAGACGATTTCTTCAGTGATGATGATCAGGTATAAGATCGGATAAGATGAACTAGATATGTAAGAATGAAAGCAGGTTGGAAGCCCATACCGAGAGATAAGGCGTCTTTCCTGCTTTTTCTTGAGGTATAGAAATATTTTAAGAGAGAAGAAAGGGTGCGAGATGAACGAACAGTGCTATGCATTATTGATAGATGCGGATAATGTGTCTGCAAAATATATTAAGCCGATACTGACAGAGCTGTCTAAGTACGGAATCATTACATATAAGAGAATCTACGGGGATTGGACGAGCACGCAACACTCTAGCTGGAAGGATGAGCTGTTGACCAATTCTATTACACCAATCCAGCAGTTTAGTTACACGCAGGGGAAGAATGCTACCGATTCAGCGATGATCATAGATGCGATGGATATCTTATACAGCAATGATGTGGACGGCTTCTGTATCGTATCCAGTGACAGTGATTTTACAAGGCTTGTGAGCAGATTAAGAGAGAGCGGCAAGGTCGTGATCGGGATGGGAGAGAACAAGACGCCGGAGCCATTCCGAAAAGCATGTGATAAATTTACGATCCTGGAGAACTTATTAGGTGAGAAGAATCCTGGAACGACAAAGTCAGAAGAGACGCATACAAAATTAAAGCGTGAGCAGATTGAGGATGCGATCATTAAGATGGTCATTGAGAATCAGGACAGCAATAAGACAACGAGTCTTGGAGAAGTGGGAAGCCGTCTGGTAAGTTTGTATCCGGATTTTGATGTCAGAAGTTACGGGTATAATATGTTATCAAAGTTTCTGGAGGAATTTACAAGGATACAGCTGGTAAAACACGGCAATATCGTAACCGTCGTATTGCGTGAAGACAGAGGAATGAAAGAAGATATTGACAAGTATGCGGTAGATCTGGTACAAAAAGCAGGAAAAGCAGGTCTGGAACTTGGAACACTGGGTTCCAAGATTTACAGTAAATATAAAGATTTTCAGATCAGAGATTATGGATATTCGCAATTTAAGCAGTACATCAAGAGTATTCAGAATATCCAGGTAAAGCAGGAAGGCAATATTTTAAAAGTAAGATATAAAATAGCAAAGAATAAAAGTGAGAAAGGTTAGAGTAAAGCAATGAAAAAAGGCCAGGTATACGAAGGCATAATTGAATCCGTAGAATTTCCGGGAAAGGGAAAGATACATTTAGAGGGAGAAGAAAAAGACGTAGTCGTAAAAAATGGACTTCCGGGGCAGAAGGTACGTTTTTCAGTAAATAAAATCCGAAAAGGAAAGGCAGAGGGAAGAATCTTAGAAGTATTAGAGAAAGCACCGAATGAGATCGAATCTCCATGTCCATATTTTGGAGAATGTGGAGGCTGTACTTATCAGAATCTTCCGTACGAAGAACAGGTGCAGATGAAAGAGGAACAGATTAAAGCCATGATGGATGCAGCGGTAGACGGTGAATACATCTGGGAAGGTGTCAAGCAAAGTCCGGTAAAGACAGAATACCGCAATAAGATGGAGTTCTCTTTTGGTGATGAATATAAAGATGGACCACTGGCACTGGGAATGCATAAACGAGGAAGTTTCCATGATATTGTGAATGTGCAGGACTGCCAGATCGTGGATGAAGACTACCGAAAGATCCTTGCCTGTACTAGAGACTGGGCAGAGAGTACGAAATTACCATTCTATCACAGAATGCGCCATACGGGATATTTCCGTCATTTATTAGTAAGAAAAGCGGTAAAGACAGGGGAAATCTTATTAGATCTTGTGACGACTAGCGGGGACAGCGAAGAACTTGGCGTGTCCGTATCGGCACTGGAACTGGAATTTGCATTAAAAGAGTGGACAGAATTAATCCTCGGATTAGAGTTAAAAGGAAAAGTAGCAGGCATCCTGCACACCACCAATGACAGCGTGGCAGATGTGGTAAAAGACGAAGGAACAGAAATCTTATATGGACAGGATTACTTCTATGAGGAATTACTGGGATTAAAATTCAAGATTACACCATTTTCATTCTTCCAGACCAATTCGCTAGGAGCAGAAGTATTATATGAGACAGCGAGAGACTACATCGGAGATACGAAAGACAAAGTAGTCTTTGATCTGTACAGCGGAACCGGAACAATCGCACAGATACTGGCGCCGGTAGCCAAACGTGTCGTGGGCGTGGAAATCGTAGACGAAGCAGTGCGTGCAGCCAGAGAAAACGCAGCGTTAAATGGACTGGATAACTGTATGTTCTGGTCAGGAGACGTCTTAAAAGTCATCGACGAATTAGGCGAGGTACCGGACCTTATTATGTTAGATCCGCCGAGAGATGGCGTGAATCCAAAAGCACTGATGAAAATCCTGAATTTTGGCGTAGATAGAATCGTGTATATCGCATGTAAGCCGACCAGTCTGGCAAGAGACCTGGAGATGATCCAGGGACGCGGATATAAGGTAGAGAAGATATCGTGTATCGATTTATTCCCGGGAACTGTTCATGTTGAAACAGTGTGCTTATTATCGCTTAAAGCCCCAGTTTAAGCGGGGTTGCGGGCTTTTGTGCAAAATATGAACCTGTGTTTTTAGCAGGAAAATATGAGAATTTAGAGTGATTTTAATAGGGGTGTTAAAAAATCTGCGCAATGAGCTTTGTGCGCCGAGATTTTATTGGACTAAAGCTGTGCGCGGATTTTATATTTCTTTTACATATCCAGAATTAAAGTGTTTAGGAAGATAATTAAAATGAGAAGCATTTTTTTGAGTTTTAGCCCGGAGTGGTATCCATATATTCAAAGCGGCGATAAAATATATGAACACAGAAAGAGATTTTGCAACGAACCTGTAGTTGCGTATTTATATCTTGGATTACCAGTTCAACAGATTGTTGCAATTGTGGAACTTGGAAAAAGAATTGAAATGCGAGAGTGGCTGGAACAATATAAAAATGATTCTGCTGCGATAGCAAGGATAAAGGATTCGCTAACAAGAAATAATTATGCGATGGAAATAAAAAGAGTACAGTTTATAGAGCCTATTAATATTAGTGATGTGATTTCGTTATTTCCAGATTTTCATATTCCACAGTCTTATTTCTACTTAGATGGTAAAGAGGAACTATTTTCGTATATAAAAAGTAGGGTAGTTATAATTGGTGATTCAATCGAGCATAACTTTGATAATATTAGCAGCGAAAAGATATGCAGATTTTAGTTGATAAACTTGAATTAGTGCGGTAATATCACTTGATGTGAGGAGTTTGTATGAGTATTAGAGAGAAACAAAAAGCGGCCTATGAAGCCCCTTTAACAGAGTTTGATACGGAAGACAAGACTTTGGGATGCAGGCATACAAATCCGGATATTTGCAAATATGCAGATGTTGAAAATATATGTGCATTTGTTAGAAAAGATGGGATGTGTATGCAGCCTGGTAAAAAATGGAAAAATAAATATATAGAATTGAAAGGTGCAAAGAATAAAAGTGAATGAGATAATAAATGGAGATAGTCTAGAAGTAATAAAGACAATAGAAGATGATAGTATACATTTGATTTTAAGCGATATTCCATATGGAATTAGCTTTGAAGATTGGGACGTGTTGCACAGTAATACAAATTCTGCATTATTGGGAAGCAGTCCAGCACAAGAAAAGGCGGGAAGCGTATTTAAAAAAAGAGGTAAGCCTTTGAATGGTTGGTCCGAAGCTGATAAAAAAATTCCACAGGAGTATTATAATTGGTGCTCAAAATGGGCCATGGATTGGTTGCGAGTATTGAAACCTGGTGGATCTGTATTTATTTTTGCAGGTAGACGTTTGGCGCATAGATGTATTTCGGCAATGGAGGATGCTGGCTTTATTTATAAAGATATGATTAGTTGGGAAAAGGAAACAGCACCGCATAGAGCGCAAAGAGTTAGTTTGGTTTACGAACGCCGAGGTGATATAGAAAACGCAGAAAGATGGGACGGCTGGAGACTTGGAAATCTTAGACCATTGTTTGAGCCAATTCTGTGGTTTATGAAACCATATAAAATTGGTGGAACGTTAGCAGATAATATAGTAGAGCATGGGGTAGGGGCATATAACTATCTTGATTGGAATGAATATAATTCCTTGACAGCTAACATGATAAAGGTTTCAAGCGACATCAATGATCATGGGAAACATCCAACACAAAAACCAATATCCTTAATGGAGGCGCTGATAAAGTTAACCACTCAGGAAGGGCAGGTGGTATTAGATCCATTTTGCGGAAGTGGCTCTACCTTGGTAGCGGCTAAGAAATTGAACAGGCAGTATATTGGAATCGAATTTTCAGAAGACTTTTGTAATGTGGCAAGAGAACGACTAGAAACAGAAACTTCTGGACAACCAAAGAAAAAAAGAAAAAAGAACGATGATCCACAGCAACTTTCTTTTGATGATTTGAAATAATAAAGACGTATCGAGTATATTAAGTCACTCGATACGTCTTTTTAGTTATAGTCGGAAATTTTTTATGCGTGTTATTAGATCAGTCAAAGTTCCAGTTTCAGCTTGAGTTTTATAGGCGATAATTTCACGCTTTAATTTTTCGATATCAGTTTCTCCATTTACGGAAGCATTGATTTCAGAAATAATATCCGCTTTATTATTTTCAAGAATTGCAAGGTTTGCTAAGATGCATTCTTGTATTAAATTATCTGCAGCTGCGATATAACTTGTAAGTTCAGCAGGAGTTGTATTTGTAATAGTACAAATTTCGGCGTTGATTTTATGCCAATATGCAGTTCTATTACCTCCTTGCATTTTCTTTTGTAATGCAGATGGAAAAAGACGATTATAGTCCCACAAATTAGATAATGAGCTGGTGGAATATCTATCTTTATACTTTAACAGAAAAGAAAGATATTTATATGGTAGCATAACAGTTGGTGCAGTTTTATCACTACAATATTGGTAAGCATCACTACTAGAACTCCATTCATGAGTACATGGGTATGTAACAAGCCCTCCTAGCTTTTGATCATAACGTGCAAGCCATTTTCTGATATCTTCAAGTTTTAAGAAGTCTTTTACATTTGGAGCCTTCTGGCTTCTTCCAAGACGAAAACTTTTAGCATCACAGACGAGTACCTTACCATTGATTGTTATATTTACATCTTCATAACTTGCCTTCTGTTTAATAAAGCGACTAGTGAATCCCATACGTCTGGCCCATTCACAAACAAGCACTTCAACCAGTTTTGAAAAAAGAGTTTCCTGGCTAGAGTCATTATCGTATAAATCTGGAATGTATCCAGCATATATAAGTAAATCAGATAATTGGTCGTCAGTAAAATCGTTTTTCAGTTTGTCCTGAAAATCTGCGGATATTTTATCGTGGTCAATAACTGTGTATTTTTCAAATGAATCGTTAACAACATCTTGGAGTAGAAAAAAATAATGTTCTTCCATGGTAGTAACCTCCCAATTCTATGATATAATGTATAATTATATCAAATTATGTCGAAGAAAGATAGGTACATTTATGAGAAAAATGCTATTAAGCATGCAACCGTTCTGGTTTGAAAAAGTCATGAGCGGAGAAAAGATATATGAATATAGAAATAGATTTCCGAATGAGGAAATAGAGGCGTATATTTATGTGAGTCATCCAGTAAAAGCTGTTGCTGGAATACTATATTTATCACCGAGAATTGAAGTGCGTACTTGGATAGATCAATATTCATCGGATGAAAAAATAGTTACTAGAGTAAAAAAACACGTAGAAAAGAATAAATATGCGATGCCTATTAAAGCAACTCAGCGCATACAGCCTATAACAGTAGATGCTTTGCGAGAGGCTGTTGAGAAGTTTATAATACCGGAATCATACTACTATTTTGAAAATTATGGCGAAATTGCAAATGCAATTCAAGAACGAGTTATGCTAGATGGATGCATGAAAGTTAATGATCCTCAGAGATTTGAGGATGGAAATGAAATGTGTCGAAATTATAGAGGTGAATAAAATGAGAGTCTTTTTAATTAAATCAAGGAGTGGAGTATTTGCAGAGGGGGACTATAATCTGGAGAAAGGAAGTTTGATTGTGAAAGCAGGTGCGAAAGTTTCAAAAGATGTTAGAGATTATAAAAATTTATCGGCGCATAAAACAATTGATGCTAGAAAAAACATTGTAAAGGATAATGTACTAATGGAAGATGTAGAATTTAAAAGTGCATCTGGCGCGGCTGTATTTGTCACAGGACGAAGTACAAATGGATTGATAGCATGGAAGGATGAAAACAGATGCACTTTAAATGAAATCCTTAGTAAGGGGGGACATTATTTAAATAAATGAAATGGTTCTTTAGTTAATCCCATATGAGGAAGGTAAACTCTTAGGATAGGTGTGCAAATGAAAGATAAAATGATATATACATATACAATCGCATATCAATATTTACTTGATATGCTTCCAAAAGAAATATCAGAGACTGAATTGCAAAAATACTTTATAGGAGATAGACGAGATTATGCTTCTATACAGGATATCTATGAACAGTTTATCCATTCAGCACAAAACTATCAGAGCATGCCCAATATTATAAAATACGATTTGCGTCGGCAACAGATTAAAGAAATCTTGTATGATTTTGAGGTTAGTCGAGTTAAACAAATGGATCCTGATGCGCTATATTACATATTTAGAGAAAAGTTTGGAGTAACGAGTAAAGATAGTAAGAGAAATAGTTGGTGGAAGTGGAGTAGGTCGTGTGTTGAGGCTGCTGATTTCATGAGTAATTTTACAGATGTGGATGATTTTAGAAGTTTCGTTACTCAATTTGATTACAATAAGCCGACCAGGATGGCATTGCCACTTTTAATTTCCACGAAGATATCTGGTATTGGCTTTGCACTGGCATGCGATTGCTTGAAGGAGCTGGGATTCCTTAGTTATCCTAAACCGGATGTGCATCTTATAGAAGTTTTTAGTCAGATAGGACTGTCGAAGGAGAATCCAATCTCTGTTTTTGAGGCAATTGTGGAGATGGCTGATGTTTGTAAGGAAGTGGATCCGGAAGTGACACCATATAAAATAGACAAAATAATGTGGCTTATATGCTCAGGCAGGTTCTATTTGGATGATATATCGGTTGAAAGGCATAAGGATGATTTTATAAAGACAGTTAGAGGTGAGATGATTGGAAAATAATAATTGGTTCTTTTCAGATGAATACAAAAAAATGATAGAAAACATTAATAGGATAACAAATTCAATATCTCCACAGTTTAAAGCTATTCGCAAAGCAAATTTGCAACTAGGCTCGATACTACAAACAAATATTAACCAGGATACTATTCATGCTATTACGGGGATTAAAAGCAAAATACCAGATTTCACAAAGTATTCTAAGCAGTTACTGGAGACTTTGCCTGCGTTTCAATTGTCTGAAGAAGTAAGGGAGTTTATCCAGGAAACAAAAGAAAGTGAAAAACTATCTGAGGACGAGTTTGAAAAAAAATATGGAGAAGAATTTGAGATTTGTCGGACACTTGGCGAACATGGCTGGGTAGTTTCTGGACATTCGAATCCGAGAGATATTAAGAATTGGTATGATCATATTATTACCGGAGAATCAGAAAAAATAGTTGATTTTTTTGAAGAAGAGAACGGGATTGTTATTAGTAATATACAGAAAGATTTGGAAAAGAAATATACGGATCCAAATAATAAAAAGTATTTTTCGAGAGGTTATGAAGCCTTTCAAAATGGAGATTACATGACTTCAGCAATGTATTTAGTTGCACTGCTCGAAGCAAGGGTGGACGGGCTAGTTCAGTTTTCACCAAATACAAAGTATAAGGACAAGTATTCTAATAAAGGGTTTGTTGATGTAAAGAAAGAACAGTTTGAACAGGCATCTTCTTTCTTTACAAAAAGGTATTATTTTTTGGATGTATATCCTTCTTTGATAGCTTTCTTGAATCGTTTATTTGTAGACGGAGAATATAAATTTGGGAATAAAATAGAACCTCCATACATAAATAGGAATTGGTTGTTACATGGAAGAAGCAGCAGAGAAATCGAACGATGGGAGTGTATCCAGTTATTAAATGCATTAGATACAATAGAAAATGTGTTAAGTGATAAATCTATTGTAGAGGGATAATAATACAAGGAGGTGTGGCATCATGAGTAATAAGTTAATAAAACAAAAGGAACGTCACACCAGTGAACATTATGTTCCACAAGTATATATGAAGCAGTGGTCCGTGAAACAGAGCATGCTGCAAGTAGATTACATCTCATCGAAGCCAATTGTTTATGGGATGAATGGATTTAAACAAATTCAACCATTTGAGATACAGCACATTAACTGTATTGATAATTTGTATGAGGTCCAGGATTACGACGATGAGTTGTATAGAAGAACAGAAGATGCATTTGGAGAGCATGAAAGCAACCTTGGAATCATTCTGCCAAGGATAGAAAAGGCGGGATTAAAACTGGATGAAGTCGGTGCAATAAAAAGAAAAGAGCATAACATGCTATGCAATATGGTTGCGGTCATGCTTACAAGACACCCATTGATGTTACCGATGACAAAGCAAACTACCAGGGATATGAAATTTGAACGGACTGGAGATGCTACGCTGGGGGATTTGATGCTTAATGCTGGGGCAAAGATGCATTACACAGATGAGGATTCTAAATTAGCATTGGATTATGTTCTTAATGCGTTTGCAGTACATCCAAAAAGCGGAGTGACAAATTTGATCCGGGAGCGAATAAAGGAACAGCAGTGTTACATCCTTCTAAGTGAAAAGGAATTTTTCTTTTCGAATATGCCGGTATATTTCAATGCTATGTTGACAGAGTTTTATATGCCAGTTAGCCCTAAATACGCAGTCTATTTTTCAAATGAAGCGATGGAAGAGCTGCATCCTGGGCATATTAATAAGGTTGATGCAACTGCCTGGAATATGAAGCTTAGGACCGCGCTGGGAGCCAAATTTTTATATTCATCGCATAGCGAATATCTAACAAATTTTGCTTCACTATTTTAGCACTGTAATTATATTTTGAAATTGACAACAGAACAAATGTTCGATATAATAACTCTAGGTTCGCTACCTAGGGTTTTTATATTTTGTTAAACAGGCCGATCAATATTAATCCCGGTATTGGAGGTGTGATTAACATGGAACTGGAGGAATGCATCAAGGATAACTTTGATGAGTCACTTCGTGTGTATATTCAGTCTCAAGAATATACCCGACTTAAGCAGCAGGAGGATAGGCTGTTATCATATTTGCAAGCAGGGTTAAGTGATATACAGAAGCAGCAGCTTACAGCATACTTGGACGCAGCTACGGAAATACATAGCGCATTAGCGTCTGAGGCATACGTGCATGGCGTTGTGGAAGGTATTGCTCTACGAGAGAAGGTAACAGCAAAATAGGTTGTAAGGATGACCAGCTTTGATTTCCCTTTGAGCTGGCCTTTTCTTTTATAGGAGGCATTTATGGCAGCAGGATATAAAGCCGGCGATAAGGCCTATATTGTAGAAAGTAATAGAATAGTCAGGGAATGCACAGTGGTGCGCCCGGCTGGAAATTTGATTATTATAAGATTTGAAAATGGCGGTGGGATCCAGGTAAACAAGAACAGGTTGTTTGCCACAAAAGAAGCTGCAGAGGAGAGCATACCAAAGGCTAAGCCAAAGCCGGTGGTAGCACAGCAGCGAGGATATCGTTCACCTTATGATTATTGGCATTAAAATAGCCTGGCTAGTACGTGATTGTGCTGGTCAGGCCATTTTTTATTTGAAGTTGAGAGGATATGATTCCTGGAGGACTTCATTGATAATTCTGTTGTTTTCATCGATTTTTTTCTTTTCTTCCAATTTGTATGCTTGCATTTTTTCATAGGTCCATTCATACGAATTATAATTTGAAACGCAGTCCTGGAGCATTTCAATAATTGGTGGAAGACTCTTTTTCTTGTAGTGACAGTAATAGTCTGATAAGATGGATTTGCTGACTGCTTCAGAGAGTCGCGTACTATAACGACTGGCTTTCATATCCCTGATTGCCAACTCCATATCTTCAAGAGGATAGCTTGCCACCAGTTTTTCTTTTAGTCTAAAATTGAAATGAAGGATATCAGCAGTATGGTGTGTGGTTTTTCCGTTTGGAACGAGATAATAATCGCTTTTACCATGATAGCAATACTCGGTGTGATATTTATTTTTGCAGGCATCACAGTGGATTTCGAAGTCTGAATATCCTTCGCGAGTTTGATTCCAATCATTCATTTCATAATACCAAATTCTGGTAACAGTACCACCCCCCACAGGCACAAGTGGCTGTTTGCGTTTCTTCACGCATTCTATCGTAGCTCATACGGTACCTCCTTTATAAATTATTAGCCCAACCAGTAATATTACTAGCTGGGCCCTTGATTAACATTCCATCTCCATCTGAGAAGCTGGGAGCTCATAGCTTTGGCGCTCAAGAGCAAATTCTACAATCTCAGCGGTTTCTTTATCTTTGAGCGTTAGTATGTAGTCAAGCATATCGCGACATTCCGCGTTAAGCTGTTTACGCAGCTCAAAATAAGGTTTATTAAATTTTCTGGTTGTTTCTTCGTATCTATCGGACTCCTGATATTTTTCAATGATTTCTGTAATGGAGCCCACATTACAGTCTGTGTCGTTTAAAGAGTTCATTTATATTCCTCCTCTGGTGCAAATGTTTATAAAGCTATCAAGTATTCAGTAGTATAACCATTCACGCCAGAGGAATCAGTAGTACCTCTATCCTGGGAACGGAGTAAGTATATATCTCTTAAAATGCAAGAGTAGTTGTAAAATTTAATCTTTTGAGAAAGTACGCAAGGAGCAAGAGCAACGACAGATATCCATCCAGGGATAACATTGTACTTTTTCTCCTTTCTTCGTCCAAAGAAGAATCCTCCCATTAACCAATGACAGAATTCGTGCATAGCTGCATAGAACGATTTAGCAGCTTCATCAATCATCTCTTTTACCATTCCACCTATTCCTGCGAATAAGTCCATGATTTTTGAAATGGCTTCAACTATTTTTCTTGTATCAAATTCGATGGTATCTCCAGGTCTCTTTGATATTACAATTTTATTTGTGTGTTCTTCCATGCGTATCTCGCCTCCTTCCTCGAACATATTTATCTTTAATTATTATATACAAACTACATATAGTATTTCAAGTAACAAAACAAAAGTTTATACACAATATGTAGTAAGATATCCACTGAGTTATCCACATACCACTTAAGGGAACGATAGGACCAATAAGGATATCTATCCATGATAGAGGGCTCCTTATAGGTCCTATGTAAGTTATGCCGCTTCGAACAGCTCGATAATCTTGAGCTCGAAGGGCAAATATTCTCGTGGGCCGAAGTGTAACCATTTTTGAAAATAATCGAATAGGAATACAGATGCCTGGTAAGACGTCTGGAAAGTTTCTTGGATGTCGTTAGGACATTCGCATTTTGAAATGTTTACAAGTGGCGGATTAGCAATTGCATACTTTGCAAAAAAGTCCGCCTCGGCTTCTTCAAGTAAATAATTGGAATCGTCCGGATTGTCATGATGGCCTAAATAAATATGGCCAATCTCATGAAGGATGGTCCAACGCATTCTTCCAAAGTTAGCAGTATCATTATAGTAAATAACATATTGATTCATTCCGGTTTCAGGATTTACCTCAACTGTTGAAAACCCGTCGGGATATGTTCGGAACGCTTCAAAGTAGTGTTCTGGATCAAGAGAACTGTATGGTCTCAGAACATAGTACAGCTTTTGTGCGATTGCAAAGCAATCAATTGGGTAGGTGTGAACTTCGCATTCTTCATATAAGAAGAGAACTTCCTTTTTGATTTCATCACACCTGGAGTCAGAGAGTATGCTTCTACTCATTAAAAATCCTTTCTAGGACTCTGAATCAAAAAGTGCATTAACAAGGTCAGCTTTTTGCTTTTGTGTCCACAACTTTGCGTTGCGCGCAATAGCTCTTTGAGTTTTGTAATACTCAAGCTCTGGATCTTCTTCGGTATTGCCTTCCTCCCCTAATAAATAATCAGTGGTTGTATGTAAAACTCTGGCAATATTAGCAAGGATAGGTCCTCTAGGAGTACGATCCCCATTTACATATCTTGACATGGAGACTTCAGTAACTCCTACCTGCTGTGCAAGGTCTTTCTGTGCAAGTCCGTTTTGTTTTAGTAAATCAGAAATTCGCGTTCCTAAATTATTGTTTGTCATTTTAGTTTTCCTCATTTCTAATTAAGATTTGCATATGCTCTGCGGGCACTTAGTTTGGTCAGCATCTTTGGCATCTTGCAGTGTTTGGCCTACTTTTTTATAAAAGGGAATCATTGATTATTTCTATGCTGCTCACTGGCTTGGCATGAATAGTAGGGCTATCCCTTGTGGTTTCGTTTCAGCTCTAACTGGATTGCTCTTAAACTGGCTCTTTATGTTAGCCATCTACAGAATTTGCAAATAAATGCTTATATTCGTAGTTTTAATTTTATTATTTCCATTGTTTCATATTATATCTACGAATTTCTGATTTACCAAAAGTTTAACCGACTTAACCAAAAATGTCAATAGGAAAATTAAAAGAAAAATTTTTTTGAAAGCTGAAAGTGGCTTGAATAAAGGGAATTATGATAATTTTAGGTCAAAAACTTAACCGAACTGGAAATTTTAGTGTTGACACTTAACCATAAGTTGTGTAGAATAATCTCAAAGTTAACCAAGTCAACCGAATAACGACGATTAACCGAATTAACCGGAACATAACCAGAAAGGGGTGAGATAATGAATGTTCAGTTACTTAAAGCAAAGCGCGTGGAACGCGGGCTCATGCAGAAGGACCTCGCAGAGGCGTTGGGCATCAGTGAGAAGTCCATGTGTCAAAAAGAATGTAGCAAGCGAAACAAGTTCAAAGCTGATGAGATGATTGTACTTATTAAAGTATTGAATCTATCCTTTGCAGAGTTCGATGCAATTTTTTTTGAACACGACTTAACCAAGTCTTTAAGAAGAATAAGCAAATCTTAAAGATGTGGAGAAGTAACAGAGTAAAGAATAAGGAATGCAATCAACCGGTGCCCTGGAAAGCTAATGGATGATGAACATTCCAAATCTGATTAAAGTCAGTATAGCACACTGGCTTTGGAAAGGAAAGAAGATTTTTATGGATAAGATTTTTATTTGTTCTCCATATAGAGGAGACGAGAAAAAGAACCTTGAGAATGTAAAACGATATTGCAGAGATGCTGCTTACGACGGTATCCCGATTGCACCACATTTATACTTCACACAGTTTTTGGATGAGAGGTATGACCGCTATAAGGGAATGCGCTGGGGCAAGGCACTGCTTACTGAATGTAAAGAGATGCGTGTTTATGCGGATGAGGTGTCCGAGGGCATGATCGAAGAAATCCAGGAAGCTCGTAAGCGTAAGATTCCTATCAAGTTCTTCAACTCTGATATGGAAGAAATCAAGTACGATGCCCTGATCATCAACAATCGTATTGGCATCGGATATAAGCAGATTATTGAAGATACGATAAATCCTGGCGGCAGCAGACATATCTGTCCATACGCAGGACAGTGTGAAAAGAGCTGTGCGAAGGCTCCGGAAAAGAGTGAGCCGGTTGTTAGTAAGCCAGAAGATAAGCTAGTAACTGTAAACACCAAAGGAAGTGAGTGGAGATCAAAACTCATTGCTCATTTCTATCGTGGACATTAAGGAGGTAGCGTATGACACCAATTGAAGCAATTAACAATATGGCCAAAGCATACCAGGATTTAGCAGTGGTGCTTATGGCAGTAGCAGATAAAATAATCGGAGTTCCAGTAGCGCAGGCAATGACAGTAGATGCTGATAAACCGGTAGAGGAACCTAAAAAGGAAGCGGCACCAACGGCAGCTAAGGTTAAGGAGCCGGAGGAAGTCATCACAATCGAGCAGGTGAGAGCAGTGCTCGCAGAAAAGAGCCAGGCTGGATTTACAGCGCAGGTGAAAGCACTTCTTGAGAGCTTCGATGCAAATAAGTTGTCCGCAGTCAAGCCGGAAGATTATAAGGATCTGATGGCAGCAGCGCAGGATATTAAGTAGGAGGTGCGGCATGGGTGATTTTAAGAGAGGCGATATTGTATTCGTCGACAATCCAATCAAAAAGCCACATGGCCATGTAGTCTGTGGCAATCACCCTGCTGTGGTGATTCAGAACCAGGCAGGGAATGACCATTCAGGAAATCTGATTGTAGCGTACCTTACTTCACAGCTTAAGAAGCTGGAGCTTCCAACACACATTGTGTTGCAGCATTATTCCGGACTTCGTAAGGTATCCGTCCTTCAGGCAGAGCAGCTTGCCACCATTGATAAAGGCGATGTGATTTCAGTAACCGACCATCTGACTGACGCGGATATGGCCAGGGTAGATCAGGCGCTTCTTGCATCACTTGGATTGGAGGTGAGTGCCTAATGCCACCAGAGGTACACAGTGTCCTCGGTGCATCGGCAGCGGACAGATGGATGAATTGTACGCCATCTGCCCAGCTCACTGCCGGTATGGAGGACGAGACAACAACCTTTGCTGCAGAGGGAACCGCAGCACATGCTCTTTGTGAATGGAAGGTGCGAAAGGCTCTGAAGATGAGAGCAGGCAGGAGACCAACTTCTGATTATTGGACAGACGAGATGGAGGAGTTCACTGATGATTACAGGGATTTCATTATGGACCTGGTAGGCCAGGCCAAACTTACCTGCAAGGATCCGGTGACACTTATCGAGCAGCATCTTGATTTCTCATGTTATGTTCCGGACGGTTTTGGTACTGGTGACTTCCTTTTAGTCGCGGATAAGGAACTGAATGTAGTGGATTTCAAGTATGGAAGGGGCGTGGCAGTCTATGCAGATCACAATCCGCAGATGATGTTATATGCCCTGGGAGCTTTGAATCTCTTTGATTGTTTGTACGATATTGAGCAGGTCACAATGACCATCTTCCAACCAAGACTCTCCAGCATTTCCACTTGGACGATTAGTGCCGAGGAGCTCTATAAATGGGCTGAGGAAGTATTAAAACCAAAGGCCGAGCTTGCTGCTAAGGGAGAAGGAGAGTTTATTTCCGGATCCTGGTGCAGATTTTGTAAAGCAAGAAATACCTGCAGGGCCAGAGCAGAGAGTTTTTTGGAACTTGCAAAAATGGAGTTCCAGCCGCCAGCACTTTTATCGGATGAGGAAGTTGCTGAGGTAATGGAGCAGGCGGACGAGCTTTCCAAGTGGGCCAGTGATGTTATGGCGTATGCCCAGGCAGAGGCCATTGAGAATGGTAAGCACTGGAATGGATACAAGCTCGTAGAAGGTAGATCTACCAGACGATTCACTGATGAGAAAAAGGTAGAGGAGGCTGCCAAGGGTGCCGGTTATACGGACATCTATAATAAGTCCCTGATTACCTTGACTGCTTTTGAAAAGCTCATGGGTAAGGATACCTTCAAAGAGGTGCTGGGCTCATATGTCACAAAGCCAGCAGGAAAATTAACGCTCGTTCCGGTGAGTGATAAAAGACCGGAAGTAACAGTTAACACAGTAAATGATGAATTCCAGGAGGATTAGTATTATGGCAAAGATTATGAATGGTAACAGAGTAGTAACTAACGAGGTAAGACTTTCTTATGCAAATGTGTTCACACCAAAGTCAATCAATGGTGGTGATGAGAAGTACAGTGTGTCCCTTATTATTCCGAAGTCCGACACAGAGACAATCGCCTTAATCAATAAGGCAATCGACCAGGTAATCACAGACGGTGTTTCAAAGTTTGGTGGTAAGAAGCCGAACAAGGCAGCACTTAAGCTCCCACTTCGTGATGGTATCGAAAAGGATGACGAGGCATACGAGGACGCATACTTCATCAACTGCAATTCAAAGACAGCTCCTCAGATCGTAGATCTTAATCGTCAGCCCATCACAGATGAGACAGAAGTGTATTCTGGTTGCTATGCAAGAGTCAGCATCAACTTTTATGCCTTCAACACAAATGGCAATAAGGGTATCGCATGTGGACTTGGAAATATCCAGAAGACCAGAGATGGTGAGAGCCTTGGTGGTGGCAGAGTTTCTGCTAACGATGACTTTGGCGATGGTGAGGACGATTTCCTCGGTTAATAACAATTAAAGAGTGTCAGATGGAAGCCGGGAGGGTAACACCTCCTGGTGCTCCAATCAACCGCTTAGAAAGTAAGAAAGGTGATTAGCATGAAAAGAATGAATATTGATATTGAAACTTATAGTGAAGCAGACTTATCTAAGTCAGGAGTTTACAAGTATGTAGATGTTCCTGGCTTTGAAGTGCTGCTTTTTGGTTATTCAGCAGATGGTGGTCCGGTGAAGGTAATCTCCCTGGCAGAAGGAGAGGAACTACCACAGGAAATAAGGGAAGCGCTGCTTGATGATACGGTTCTCAAATTTGCCTTCAATGCACAGTTTGAGCGTGTTTGCTTAGGAAAGTACCTAGGTGTACACCTGGCTCCGGACGCATGGCGCTGTACGATGGTGGCGTCGTTGTATCTAGGGCTTCCAGGCTCTTTGGCTCAGGTAGGAGCAGTGTTAGGAGTGGAAAAGAAGAAGTTAGAAACCGGTAAGGATTTGATTAAATTCTTCTCTGTACCATGTAAGTCGACCAAAACAAATGGTGGTCGCACCAGAAACCTTCCGGAGCACGATAGAGAAAAATGGGAACAGTTTATTACCTATAATGCCAGGGACGTTGAAACAGAAATGGAGATCATGGAGAAGGTGGCAAGGTTCCCGGTTCCGGATTTCCTTTGGAAACAATATGCACAGGATCAGCGCATCAACGATTTAGGCATTGAGCTTGATATGGCCCTGGTAATGCAGGCCATTAAATGTGATGAGGAGTCCAGAGAACGATACTTAAAAAGAGCCCAGGAGCTTACGGGACTGGAAAATCCAAACTCACCTATTCAGTTAAAAGAGTGGATTTTGTCAAATGGTGTCGAAATGGAGACACTAACCAAAGCAGAGGTTGTATCGGTTATGGAAACAGCAACCGGACTAGTAAAGGAAGTGTTAGAGCTTAGGCAGCTTCTTTCCAAGTCTAGTGTGAAAAAGTATGTGGCAATGGAGAACTGCCGCTGCAGCGACGGGAGAGCACATGGACTGTTGCAGTTCTATGGTGCCAACAGAACAGGCCGCTGGGCAGGCAGACTGGTGCAGGTGCAAAACTTACCACAGAATTATATTCCTGATTTGGCGGTAGCAAGAAATCTGATAAAGAGTGGTTGCTTTGAAGCAGTAGAGCTTTTGTACGATTCTATTCCAGATACCCTTTCCCAGCTTATTCGTACTGCATTTGTGCCGAGAGAAGGCTGTAAGTTTATGGTGGCCGACTTCTCTGCGATTGAGGCCAGGGTAATTGCATGGCTTGCTGGGGAGAGCTGGCGTCAGGAAGTTTTTAGGAACAACGGTGATATCTATTGTGCATCTGCCAGTCAGATGTTTGGTGTTCCGGTTGAAAAGCATGGTGTCAATGGAGAGTTGCGTCAGAAAGGTAAGATCGCAGAGCTGGCACTTGGCTATGGTGGTGGCGTTGGAGCGATGGTCAGCATGGGAGCTATTGATATGGGACTTGCTGAGGAAGAATTGCAGCCGATTGTGGATTCCTGGAGACAGAGTAATCCGGCCATTGTAAAGCTCTGGTGGGATGTTCATAGATGTGTCATCAAAGCAGTAAAGGATAAGCAGCCACAGACCTATAAGTGCCTGACTTTTGAATATCAGTCCGGCATGTTGTTTATTGGCCTGCCAAGTGGAAGAAGGCTCGCCTATGCAAAGCCAAGCGTATACCGTAATGATTATGACAGAGACGAGATTGCCTATATGGGTGTAGATGCCACAAAGAAATGGGGAAAGATCAATTCTTATGGACCAAAGTTTGTGGAGAACATTATCCAGGCGATGAGTAGAGATATTTTGGCAGAAGCAATGGAGCGCTTGGAAGCAGCAGGTTATGACATTGTTATGCATGTGCATGATGAAGCTGTCATTGAAGCTCCGAGAGATGCAGTTCTTGACGATGCGTGTCGGATTATGTCGAAAGCACCCGATTGGACACCAGGACTTATCTTAAATGCAGCGGGATATGAATGTGAATTTTATCAGAAGGATTAGGGAGGAATTGGCATGACCGTAAATGTAAATAGAACTTTTAGAGAACTTAGGAGCCTTAAGGGGAAGATTCCTAAAAATACTTATCAGTCCATTAAAGGACAGATTTTGTCAGGAAATGTCGAAGGTGCCAATATTGGCATCTATCGTATCAAACGAGAATTAGCGAAGGAGGCAGCAGGTTATGAGAATAGCAGTAGGAAATAGCAGAATGGATAAGAAGTGGAAGAACAAGGAAATGTCCTGGGAGGACTTTATGCAGAAGTGTTCCCAGACCATTCGTACCACTGAGACTATTTCAGAATATCGAAAGATGAGTAAACCGGCACAGGATAATGCAAAGGACGTCGGTGGTTTTGTGGGTGGCGCACTGAAAGGTGGTAAGCGTAAGAATGGGTTTGTGGAAGGTAGAGCGCTTCTGACCTTAGACCTGGATCATGCAGCGCCGGGTGTATGGGATGCAATCACTATGCTTTTTGATTTTAAGTGCCTCATGTATTCCACCCATAAGCACACACCAGAGTCTCCACGTGTCAGACTGATTATTCCGCTTTCCAGGGAAGTATCCGCCGAGGAATATGCGCCGGTATCCAGAATGGTTGCAAAGGATATTGGTATGGAGCAGGTAGACGATACCTGTCATGAAGCAGCAAGACTTATGTATTGGCCTTCCACCAGCAGCGATGGAGAATTCCTGTTTGAGTCCCAGGACGGGCCAATGTTAAATCCGGATACTATCCTCGCACGCTATAAGGACTGGAGAGATACCAGCGAGTGGCCTATGAGCTCCCGCCAGTCCGAAATTGTAAAGAGGACTATTGCAAAGCAGGCGGATCCGCTGGAAAAGGAAGGAATGGTCGGAGCGTTTTGTAGAGCTTATACCATCGAGGAGGCAATCGATACTTTTATTTCAGACATTTATAAGCCATCTGCTATGGTAGGGAGATATGATTATATTCCTGCGGACAGTAGCGCCGGTGTAGTTATTTATGATGATAAGTTTGCCTACTCCCATCATGCAACAGATCCTGCTTGTGGGCATCTGATGAATGCCTTTGATGTGGTGAGGGTTCACAAGTTTGGTTCTTTGGATGATAAGGCCAAGGTGGATACGCCGCCAACGAAGCTGCCATCGTATAAAGCAATGGTGGATTTTGCAATTAAGGATGAGAAGGTAAAACTGCAGCTTGCAAAGGAGCGTGAGATTCAGGCAGGCGACGATTTTGATGATAAGGTGCAAGACGGTAACTGGCAGACACTGCTTGAGCTTGATAAGAATGGTGATATTAAAGAGTCCCTCCTTAATTTCTTTACTATTCTCCGTCATGACAAGAGATTGCAGGAGATTTGTTATAACGAGCTTTCCTGTGCAATTTCTGTAAGAAACGATGAGCTGCTGCCTTGGGAGCAGATTAAACCGGGCTGGTCGGATTCTGATTTGGCGTCGCTTTCCATTTACCTGGATGGCGTGTATCACATCTTCAGTCCTACCAAATTAAAGAATGCGCTCTTAAAAGCATCTGCGGAGAGAGCATTCCATCCAATCAAAGAATACCTGGAAGCACTGCCAGAGTGGGACGGAACCAAGCGCCTGGAGAGTTTGCTTATCGACTATCTGGGAGCAGAGGATAATTCCTATGTGCGTGCGGTCACAAGAAAGACACTCACTGCAGCGGTGGCTAGGGTATTCGAACCGGGTGTGAAATTTGATACCGTTTTAGTCCTTTCCGGCCCGCAGGGTATTGGTAAGAGTATGATTTTTGCAAAGCTGGGTTCCATCTGGTTTTCCGATTCTCTTACCATTTCGGATATGATGGATAAGACCGGTGCAGAGAAGCTCCAGGGATTTTGGATCATGGAGATTGGTGAGATGAACGGTATCAAGAAAGTAGAAGTGGAGACCGTCAAGAGCTTTGCTTCTCGCCAGGATGATAAGTTTCGTGTCGCTTATGGAACTGTGGTTGAAAACCACCCTCGCCAGTGTATTATCTGTGGAACTTCCAATAGTCAGCACTTCCTTCGTGATGTGACAGGTAACCGTCGTTTCTGGCCGGTACAGGTAACAGGCCAGTGCGAGAAGCATCCTTGGGATTGGGATAAGGCTACCTTGGACCAGGTTTGGGCGGAGGCACTTTCTTTATACAATGCCGGTGAGGAGCTGATCTTAAAAGGAGCAGACGCAGTATCTGCTTATGAACAGCAGCAGGAAGCTCTGGAAAATGATGATAGAGAAGGACTGGTGCGAGCATACCTTAATACGCTGCTTCCGGAGGACTGGCCAAAGATGACTCTGTCCGAGCGCCGCATGTACTTGGCAGGGGACGAGTTTACCAGCCAGGGTAAACCAGGTGTTGTAGCACGTGAGAAGGTCTGCAATTTGGAGATTTGGGCTGAGTGTTTCTCTAAGGATCCGGCATCCATTAAGAAGCAGGATAGCTATGAGCTTAATGCGATTATGGCAAAGATTGATGGTTGGAAGCGTTACGACGGGAATAAGTCCGGCAAATTATCATTCCAAAGCTATGGCTCACAGATCGCTTATGTAAGAGATGAGGACGCGGTAGCGGAAGAAGTGGTTTCGTAAGATGCCAAACAAGGCCATTTCTTATGTGCTTTATCATGGCGCAACCGTCGGAAATGGCTATGGAAATAGAAATGGCGTTAGCATAGAAGATACAGGGCTCCTAGGCTTCCTATTTCCGTATTGCTTATTATTTATAAAAGTTATGTATGTATATAAATAAGAGAAAGCAAGAACGTGTATATAACACGTATAAGGGGATAGAAAGTTTTTAGGGGTAAAGCAATAGCAAGTAAGCAATGGAGGTTTTATGAGAGAAAAAGAAGTAGAGGCAGCTCTTGTAAAGGCTGCAAAGAAAAGGAATGGTGTGGCTCTGAAGTTTGTGAGTCCGGGCCTTTCAGGTGTTCCAGATAGATTGGTGCTTCTTCCGGATGGAAAGATAGGTTTTATTGAGTTGAAGTCACCAGGGAAAAAGATGCGTCTGCTCCAGGAAAAGAGAAAAAGTCAATTGGAGAGATTAGGATTTTTAGTATTCTGCCTGGATAGCAAAGAGGAAGTTGAGGTGATGCTTGATGCAATACAAGCCGCATGATTACCAGACCTACGCTGCTGAGTTTATCATCGCGCATCCAGCCTGCGGATTATTACTTTCAATGGGACTTGGAAAAAGTGTGATAAGCCTGACAGCGCTGTGGGAACTGGCTCTTGATTATTTTGAGGTGGGCAAAATTTTGGTGATAGCACCATTAAGGGTTGCCAGAGATACCTGGCCAAAGGAAATTGAAAAGTGGGATCACTTAAAGGGCCTGACCTATTCTGTGGTGGTTGGCTCTGAAAAGGAAAGACGCGAAGCACTGTCGAAGCCAGCATTTATTTATATCATCAACCGAGAGAATGTCTCCTGGCTGGTGGATAATAAATTATTTTATTTCGACTGCATCTGCATTGATGAGCTGAGTTCCTTTAAGAGCCACCAAAGTAAAAGGTTCAAATCACTGAGGAAGGTTCGTCCCCAGGTAAAACGTGTAATTGGACTGACCGGCACACCTACACCAAATGGGCTGATTGACCTTTGGGCACAGATCAATTTACTTGATATGGGTGAGAGACTTGGAAGATTTATTGGTGGATACAGGGAGCGATACTTTATGCCGGATAAAAGAAATCGTGATGTGATATTTTCCTACAAACCGAGAGAGGGTGCGGAGGATGCGATCTATAAAAAGATTTCTGATATTTGTGTGAGTATGCAGGCAACAGACCATTTAAATATGCCAGAACTTATCATGTCCAATGTGGAAGTTACCATGAATGAAAAAGAGCGTGCGATGTACGATAGTCTGAAAGCAGATTTGATCCTGCCGATGGAAGGTGGAGATATTGATGCGCAGTCAGCAGTCGGACTTAGCAATAAGCTCCATCAGATGGCAAACGGAGCAGTTTACGATGAGAACGGGAAAGTCGGAAAAATCCATGATAGGAAGTTAGATGCCATCGAGGACTTAATCGAAGCTGCCAATGGAAATCCAGTCATGATTGCATATTGGTTTAAGCACGACAGGGAAAGATTGATGGAGCGCTTTGCAGCAGTTCCGATTGATAAATCTGAGGACATCACCAAATGGAATAAGGGTGAGATTCCGGTGGCGCTGATTCATCCAGCAAGCGCCGGTCATGGACTTAATCTTCAGGAAGGCGGCTGCCATCTCATTTGGTTTGGCCTTACTTGGAGTCTGGAACTTTACCAGCAATGTAATGCAAGACTCTGGAGACAGGGCCAGAAAAATACAGTAACCATTCAGCATGTAGTCACCAAAGGAACAATTGATGAGGATGTTTTGAAAGCACTGGAAAATAAGGATGTTACCCAGGAGGCACTTCTTAAAGCGGTGAAAGCAAGACTTATCTCGTAGGAAGGAGCAGCAATGAAAGGATATGTTGAAAAAATCATAAAAGAATATCCTCAAATGGTGAGAGAAGTGGAGCGTCTCGATAAGCAAATCAAAAGCTGTGAATTTATTTCAGCAGATGAGCTCATCACAACGATGGCCTTCTCTCATCCAGATGGGGAACGAGTACAAAGTAGTGATTTATCGGATAAGACAGCAAAGATTGCGATATCTTATCAGCGTAAGCTGGACCGCATTAACGAGGAACTGGTAATGCCAATGATAAAACGAAAAGAAGCCCTGGAAGAAGAAATCTCATTTTTCGAAGATAGTGTAAATCATTTACCGGAGGATATACTCGAAATGAGTCAGGCGATTTTTCTTGATGGCATGACATGGGAAGAAGCAGAGAGCTGTTTTTATACAAATAGCTGGGGAATCAGAAATTGTCGTAAGAGAGCGATTGATTGCCTGGTTCGTAGCTACCAGATCAGGGCATCGCAGACAGAGGCGCGTTTGCTTAGTTGACAGAAAAATGAAGAACTGATATGATATTTTATGAAAATAGTAACAAATAACTTGCTAAAATTTTACAGCAGAAATCTATTGATTTTTTTGATTATGTTGCATATAATATAGATGAGGAGAAATCCTCTTATTTGGAGAGTCACTACCGTTAAGTGTGAAACGAAAATATTTGGAGAGTCACTGCCGTTAAGTGTGAGACGAAAATATTTGGTTCCCATCGCCGTTAAGTATGGGACTAAAAGGGCGAAGTTGATACTTTGCCCTTTTAGTTTTATACAGAGGAGATTATATGGAATTATACGAAGTAACAGTCGATTATGTAGAATATTTAAGAAAATTTGAACCAAAGAAAATTCTATCTGTAGCAGACGGAAAAGATAAAAGAAAATTTTTAGGTGTTATCATTCAAAAAAGTGGTTTTAATTATGTTATACCATTAAGTTCACCTAAATATAAAAAGGACTATGAGATTGAGGATTATGATGGAGAGCATCTGCCAAATGATTTTTCCTTTGGCAAATATGAAGATCGCATTCATCTGTTAAAAAAAACAACGGTTCCGGTTGTGTATATGTATGAGGAAACTAGTAAAGGTATAGATTTTTTTGGTAAGTTGCAATGTAATAATATGATACCAGTGCCGATAGAAGAAATAAAGAAGGTTGATATTGATGGAATGACGGACCTTGCATATAAGTCGTTGCTTCAAAAACAAATTGTATATTTAAGAAAAAACAAAGATGTAATAATAAAAAAACATGCAAATGTTGTGTACGTTAATCGAAAACAGGGTAGGATGGATATAGGTTACATAAAATTTGCTACACCGGATTTTGAATTGCTAGAACAAAAATGCAAGGAATGGGAAAATAATAAATAATACAGTTATGGTAGGTTTGGCGACCTATCGGCATTGCCTCTGCTTTATGCAGAGGTTTTTTTGTTTCTGTAAGCTATTGCCGTATTGCTATTGCCTAAGCAAAACTCGAAATTACACTTGTTCAGAAATCCTCAGTGACAAGGGCAAAGCGGGTGTGATATTATTATACTGCAAAGAATTGTAGATAGGTCTTGTGGTTATCCCACAGGGCCTTTTTCTTTGCCATTCTTTTGGTGCGGGTGCGGAGTTTAATCCTTTCGCCGCACCCTTACATGGGAGGTGTCAACATGCCATACAGACCAAGCGTCCCATGCAAACACCCAGGATGCCCTAAGCTGGTGGCTTATGGTACCGGTCTTTATTGCAGCGTGCACGAGCCCCTGCACCGTGGGGATAGGGAAAGCGCCAGCAAGCGTGGGTACAGTAGCCGATGGCAGAAGGCTCGTAAGAAGTTCCTTCGTAGTCATCCACTGTGTGTGGAGTGTCAGAGACAAGGGAAGCTCACTGAAGCTACGGTGGTGGACCACATCACTCCCCACAGAGGAAACCAGAAGTTGTTCTGGGACGAGAGTAACTGGCAGCCTCTTTGCAAGCCTTGTCACGATAAAAAGACGTGGAATGAAGATAATAATCCAACTTATAGATTTTAAGTCGCAGTGATGTGGCTTTTTCTATTTGCGGTGAGTGCTTTCGCGCCGGGGGGAGGGGCGGTCTGAATCTCTACGGTGTTAAAGCCTGAAGACCGATGCCCCCTCAAACGCGCATTTTCGCGAAATTGTAAAGGGGTAAGTGGAGCTGTACGCGGGAAATATACTGTAAAGGTTTAGGGTTTGCGGGGATAGGCGCTTATTTCCGGGGTAAACTGTGCGCCGGTATTTTATAAAATGGCCCTGGCCGGAAAGGAGAAACCTATGACAGCAGATGAAAAAGAGAAAGTTGTGGAACTGAGACTGAAAGGTCTCGGCTACCAGGCAATCGCAAATGAAATCGGAACTGTAACAAAAGAGAATGTCAGATACTACTGCAAGACACATGGCCTTGCTGGAAGCGCTGCTTTAGTTACGATGAATTATGATTTGCATCGTGAAATGCCAAACCACTGTAAGAACTGTGGTGCGACGCTGATCCGTAATGCCCATTCGGGAGTGAAGCTCTTTTGTAGCGAAAAATGCAGAAGGGCCTGGTGGAAAGTAAATCCGGATAAGGATGCGCAATCCAAAAAGCAGCGTTACGAGTGCAGATGCGCATACTGCCATAGGACATTTATCTCCTTCGGTAATCCAAACAGGAAATACTGCGGCAGGGATTGTTATGTCAAAGATCGCTTTTGGACGGATCCGGATGAGAAGCCGAGTGCTGCTGAGATAAAACGCAGGCAGCAGGAAGCGGAGAAGTCGGAAGATGAAGTGAAATTGGTTCTAAAGCGAATTTCATAATATGTGTTTTTGGAATGTGCGAGGTGTTCAGGAAATCCTGGATGCCTTTTTATTATGCAAAAAAAGTAAAGGAGACCAACATGGAATTAAAAAAATTGAAGATTGCTGACCTGGTGCCAGCTTCCTACAATCCCAGAAAGGCACTAAAGCCTGGGGATGCAGAGTACGAGAAAATCAAAAATAGTATTACTGAATTTGGATATGTGGAACCGGTTATTGTAAATACAGATATGACAATCATCGGTGGACACCAGAGAGTGACGGTTCTTTCAGACCTTGGTTATAAGGACATTGATTGTATTGTTATCGATATTGATAAGACCAAGGAAAAAGCACTGAACATTGCACTTAACAAAATCACCGGTGAATGGAACAAGGAACTGTTAGCAGACCTGATTAAGGATTTGCAGTCAAGCGACTTTGATGTTGCATTTACAGGTTTTGATCCGCCGGAAATCGAGCAGCTTTTTAACAGCGTGCATGATAAGAACATCACAGAGGATGACTTCGATGTGGAGGAGGAACTTTCCAAACCCGCGATTGCAAAACTTGGTGATGTGTGGCTTCTTGGCAGACACAGAGTTTGTTGCGGAGATAGCACACTGCCAGAGACTTATGATGTTTTGATGAATGGCCAGAAAGCAAACATAGTCCTGACGGATCCACCATACAATGTCAATGTTGAGGAGACCGCAGGCAAAATCAAAAATGACAACATGGCTGATGAGGATTTTTATAATTTTCTCTTTGCAGCGTTTGTAAATATGGAACAGTCAATGGAGCAGGACGCTTCCATTTATGTTTTCCATGCTGACACTGAAGGACTGAACTTTCGTAAGGCATTTGCAGCAGCTGGCTTCTATCTTTCCGGATGTTGCATCTGGAAGAAGAACGCGCTGGTTCTTGGACGCAGCCCATACCAGTGGCAGCATGAGCCTTGCCTCTATGGTTGGAAGAAGGGCGGCAAGCATAACTGGTATTCAGACAGAAAGCAGACAACTATCTGGGAATACGATAGACCAAAGGCCAGTAAGGATCATCCTACGATGAAGCCGGTAGCTCTTATGGCATATCCAATCCAGAATTCCAG
>ERZ773103.693-NODE-693-length-38273-cov-5.965043_pt1 | contig 38273 bp, 27 predicted proteins | sample MGYA00511118_ERZ773103 | MGnify/ENA primary metagenome ERZ773103 (study PRJEB29015, sample SAMEA2737821) | human gut metagenome | biome: human gut; feature: human-associated habitat; material: faeces | place: China | collected 2012 ... | reverse complement strand
CCGATCGGAATTCCCTGATACAGTGCATTAAAGTAGTTGTTATCAAAAGTCAGACGAACCGGAAGTCTCTTAATAATGAAAGCCGGAAGCTGATCACATGGACGTCCCCACTGTTTCTCAGTATAACCTTTGATCAGTTTCTCGTAGATATCGGTACCTACAAGGCTGATTGCCTGCTCTTCCAGGTTCTTCGGCTCAGTAATACCTGCTTCTCTCTTCTGCTCTTCAATCTTCGCCTCTGCTTCCTGCGGAGTTACCACGCCCCACATTTTATTGAAGGTATACATGTTGAACGGCAGAGAATATAATTCACCATGGTAATTTGCAACCGGTGAGTTGGTAAAACGGTTGAACTCTGCAAAACGGTTTACATACTCCCAGACTTTTTTATTATTTGTATGGAAGATATGCGCGCCATATTTGTGAACATTGATTCCTTCCATCTCTTCTGTGTAAACATTTCCTGCAATATTCGGGCGTTTGTCGATAACGAGAACGCTCTTTCCTGCTGCTTTTGCTTCCTGTGCAAATACTGCACCGTAAAGGCCGCTTCCGACCACAAGATAATCGTATTTCATAATAAATAATTTCCTTTCTCTCCATTGTTTATTTTTCAATCCACAGTTGGTAACTTCACAGCATCTGTCTGAGCAGCTGCTTTGACTCCCGTCTAAATTCAGTGTGATAACTGCAGCCTTATTTCAACGCTATGCCAACTGTATTTTGAATATTTTTATTCATTAAGAAATTTATGACATATGTAGATTTTACCATTGAACACTTATAAATTCAACATACATAACCTTAATATTCGTTAAGAAAACCGTCGACTGTTTTCTCTGCATATATCCTGCGATTTTACAAAAAGGGCATTATTGTTCGTCTTATAACGCACAATCTGTCTCTTCCAAATTTTTTTAAAGTTTCTTAACAAATCGTACACATTTTTATCACTACATGTACACAATTTCCCTGTACTATAATACTTGTAAAAGCAATACAGAGTTTTTACTACTTAATTTTTTTCATAAACTTCCTCTTTTAATAGGTGGCAGAAAAAATATCAATCCCCCCTGATATTTTTCCTGTCACTTATTTGTTTTCCGGTATCTCCTATTCAGTTATCATCCAAAAACAGATTTTTTTATAACACATTGCCAGACACCTTTATATCCATATTAATTAAAAACTCCCCTTTGCCTAAAGCGAATAGACTTGGTTAGTCATATTACAGACAAACTCTAACAAACAATATTCTTATCAAAAAACATGAAATGTGTCTGTTTTTACAAATTCATCATATTTTGAACACAAAATAAACATATTTTCCCGCTATGATAATACTTGTAAAAGCAAGAGAGCTTTTTCAAATTTATTTTTTCATAAACTTTCCTCTTTATAAGAGTCAGCCAGACATCCTTCCCCCCGTCGTTTGCTGACTCTTATATATTTTTAGCATATGTTAGAAGATTATCTGTAAGCTTCTATATCTTTTTTGTTCCTTTTCTATTCTCGAAGCCTCTACTGCATCAATCTCGCCACTCCAGTTTATGATACTAATAGCGTTCATATATTCCTGCGACACTTCTTTATCCTTTAGCCATAATCTGAGAAAATCCAGATATTAGCAGGTCGCGGACTACAAAAGGTACTTTCTTTGAATGCTATTTTATCAAAAAATTTTCGTCAACTTTCCAGATTATTGATAGCTTTTTTTAATACCTCAAGTGCATCTTGTGTCCTGCGTAATTCACGTTTTAAACGTGCTATCTCTTTTACTTCCTCAGATGCATAATTACCAGAGCCATAATTTTCAATACTACCAATATCACGAAACTCTTTCTGCCAGCGTGATAAAGTTTGATGGCTAATACCAAGCTGATAAGCACAGCCCTGTAATCCTAGGTTTCTATGGTCATGATAATACTGAACGGCATCGATTTTAAATTGCTTGTCGTAGCGTTTTGCCATAATAAATTCCTCCTTTAGGGCAATACATAATACATTCTCATTCTGGTTTTATAGACTCAAACTCCCCATCATCCTTATTATTTTCATCCGAATTATCCCATTCATTATTACCTATATCATCATTATTTCCCCATTCATTATTACCTATATCATCATTATTATTTCCCCTATCATTATTATCTTCTATATCATCCGGTATTATATCTGAGCTGTCAATTATATCATCTGATACACTGGTCGAGCCTGACACAACATTATCCACAATAGAAGAATTCGCATTTGATTTTGATGGCGTCTTATTTTTTTTCTTTTTTTCTGTAGGTGTTGTTGATTCTGTCTGTTTAGTTTCGCTTTCAGTTTCTTTTTTGGTTGTTTCCTCTTTTTGTTCGTCCTCATTCTCCTTTTCTGGAACATCATTTTCTGAAAGAACTTTTTCCCGTTCTGTATAGCTTGTCAGCAAACCGTCAATTACCGTAATATACTCCATATATTTTTCTTCGGTAACTACATCATACATGTCGTACTCTGTTTTTATTGTATCTTTTAAATCTGTTAATGCCACACTGCATTCATTAATTTTATTTTTATCTGTTACTCCATCAATATTTGATATGTTATTTAGATTAATAACTTTGTCATAATCATCTACAAAATATTTTTTTTCAAATGCAAGCGTTGATTCATACATTTTTTTACAGTCATCATTAATATTTTTAGACTGCTTATATTCTGTATAACTTTTCTGCGTATTTTTTAATATATTTAACTTCTGTGTTCTATCTGTTTCCTGTTCAAAAGTATCTTTGAAATTTTGGATTTCTGTCTGTTTCTCAGTTATCATCGCCTGTTGTTGTTCAGCCTTATAATCATCAAAAGTTTTCTTTCCAAACACACAAACACATATAATAGCCAAAACAATGCATATATCCAATATAACGATTATTTTTTTTCTCATCACTCTTTTCCTTGTTGTACTACAAGAAAATATCCTTCCTGCATCCTTCTTTTGGTGTTAAAATTTTTCTTCCGTAACCCAAAACACAACTTTTACATTGCTTTTATCAAACATATCCATATTAATCAGGCAACATTACTTTAATTTAAATTTTACTCATACTTCAATGCTGCCTGATCTTTGCATTCTTCAAAATAATCTAACGAATTATCTTTTATATTATCTCTAGACCAAATAATTCCCTCTCTAATAATTTTAGCTGGACATCCTGCGATAATTACATTTGGTGGAAATTTTGACGATGTTACAGTCCTTGCTCCGCAAATAGAATTATTACCAATTTCTGCTCCTCCCAGTAGTTCACATTCTCTTCCAACCCATACATGATTTCCAATGCATATATTTTTTTCATAATTTATCCGCTTATGAGTATATTTATCAAATATATGATGCATATCCGATTGCATAATCGAAATTGTATGTGAAAACATACACTCATTTCCTATAGATACTTCGCCATCTGTATTTACAAGAACATTTGCAGAAAATATGGTCGTTTCATCTCCAATTTTAAAATTCGCATTTTTTCCCATCATTTTCACGTAAAAACGTTCTCTTACAGCAATGTTTCCTATCTCTACCGTACTATTCTCCGCTTCTGCAACTTCCACGATAATATTCCCTTTTGCTTTTGGATGGACTTTAATCGTATTATTACGAAAATCTGTATACTTACCACCAACTGCTTTTAAATACTGTAATTTATACTTTCCCTTATTTATCAAAAAGTCTAAATGTACAAAAGGAATTTTGTTTTCTTTGCACCACATCATAGCATCTATAATGTCTGCATCCTTTGCCTGACTAATAATCACATAAGGATTCTTCAATTTTAAAATTTCATTTTTACTTTCTAAAATAGTATAGGAATCATCAATTTGTTTCATATATTTTTTATTGCCAAATATATATTTTACATCAACAATTTGTTTTAATTTATCAATATTTTCGTGGAAATATTGATATCCTCCCCATGAAATCCAAGTCATTTCTGCAAATTTCTTTTCCATCATATATCATACTCCTGCTTTAATCTCTTCCATATAAGTCTCTCGTATACACTTTCATTTTTACATCATCAAGGCAACTACCATAACGATTAGCGATAATTGCCTGACTTTGTTCTTTAAATTTTTCCAAATCATTTACAACTTTGCTTCCAAAGAAAGTACTGCCATCTTCCAATGTTGGCTCATAAATAATAACAGATGCCCCTTTAGCTTTAATTCGTTTCATAACCCCTTGTATAGAAGACTGACGGAAATTATCCGAATTTGATTTCATGGTAAGACGATATACACCTATTACAACATCTTTCTCCATAGAAGCATCATAGATATTTTCATCTCCATAAGCATAATATCCCGCTTTTTGCAAAACACGGTCTGCTATAAAATCTTTCCTTGTTCTATTGGATTCAACAATTGCAGACATCATATTCTGCGGTACATCCGCATAGTTTGCCAAAAGCTGCTTTGTATCCTTCGGTAAACAATAGCCGCCATATCCAAACGATGGATTGTTATAATGAGAACCAATTCTAGGATCAAGACACACACCATTAATAATCTGCTGTGTGTTCAAGCCTTTCATTTCTGCATAAGTATCCAACTCATTAAAATAGGAAACTCTAAGCGCCAAATATGTATTAGCGAACAACTTTACTGCCTCCGCTTCTGTAAATCCCATGATCAAAGTATCAATATTTTCTTTAATCGCACCTTCCTGCAATAATCCTGCAAATGTATTCGCAGATTTTACAAGTCTGGCATTTTCAACATCCGTTCCCACAATAATTCTGGATGGATATAAATTATCATATAATGCCTTAGATTCTCGCAAGAATTCTGGACTAAAGATAATATTATCACAATGAAATTTTTCTCTGATGCTTGCTGTATAACCCACTGGTATTGTAGATTTAATTACCATAATTGCTTCTGGATTATATTTAATAACCAACTGAATCACATCTTCTACCGCCGATGTATCAAAGAAATTTTTCTTACTGTCATAATTTGTTGGTGCAGCAATGATTACAAAATCTGCATCTTTATATGCAGATTCTGCATCTAATGTAGCTGTCAAATTTAACTCTTTTTCCTTTAAATATTTTTCAATATATTCATCCTGAATCGGACTAATTCTTTTATTAATTTTTTCAACTTTTTCAGAGACAATATCCACTGCCATTACCTCATGATTCTGAGCTAACAATGTGGCAATAGAAAGCCCTACATACCCAGTTCCTGCTACTGCAATTTTCATGATATCTTCTGCTCCTTAAATATTTTTACAGCGTTTCTGTTATTCCAAGCTATTCATAACACTCCATTGAAACCGTATTTATTTTTTATTTGACGGCAATGCTTCCCTCTTTAAAACAAGATCTTTATATGGAGACTGTTTATGATAAAAATCATATAAGTCTGATAAATATCCCATATTATATTTCCACGGTTTTTCATGACTTCCTAAATGCAGAATCGCAGCCTGTTTAAATGCCTCTTCTGCCGTATCAGGAAATACTACTCCATAGAAAACTGACAATTTTTTAGGATCCCACCAGTCATAAAATTTATTCAGAAAATTGTATCTCGGCTCTACAAAGCAAATATTATGTCCTAAAACAACATTCAATGTATCCTGATCCATAAAATGATTAATACCATTTATACGATATTCAACCAGCTTGTCTGTTACATTATCTTTTCGCATTTTTGTCAAATTCATTAACATCATTCCGGAATTAAAATAATATTTATATGGATAATGTAAAAACTGTAAATGTTTTGGATTTCTTTCAGATATGATGTCTTTTACTACAGCTGCATATTTTCCCCTAATATCTAAATTATATAATTCCAAAAGATCGTCCTGAACTAGCACATCTCCGTCCATATATAACACTTTTCCTACTTTGTTTAAAATCGTCGGAATTTTAAATTTCAGAATCGCTGCCGGAGAAACATGTAAATCCCCATCTCTTTTCGTATATGTTGAAAATCTTTCATCTTGTTTTACATCAATGATATCGACTATGAAATCATCACTTTTCAAAGAATGTAATTTCTTCTTATTCTCATCGCCTAGATTCGATGCAAAAATATGAACTTTATATATTGAATCTGGCAGTTTATTCAGTTTTAATGAAGTCAATGCGACTCCAGTAGGCAGACAATAATTTTCATCTGTTATATATACCAAATGCACCACTTTATTTACATTTTTTCGGCGTTCCAGACGAAGTTTTTTATCTTTATTTTTACGGAATCCTTTTGTGATGTCTCTTCCAATCTTATAACTTGAGGAATTCCACATATCATAAATAAGTGCATTTTGTTTTTTAAGTTCATTCTCAAGATATTTTCTTTCAGATTTTACAATTTCTAATCTTTTATTTACTTTTTTTAACTCCGCACTGCTATCTTTTTTTAATTTATTAATAATATTTTTTGCTAAATATTCTTCTGGCTTTTTAAGAACAAGTTCCACTTCCTGCTTTTCTTTTTTCAAAAACAAATTCCAGTCTATTTCGCCAGCAAGTTCTGCTTCTTTCAATTCCTTATGAAAAACAGCAAGATATTCCATTCTAAACTCTTCTGCTAACCGATTATAAGTAAATACATAGTTTAAGAATTTTTTTCTACTATATTGATATATAAACCGCTCCTTTAATTCCTGATGTTCTTCTAGGATAGCTCTTATAAATTCATATTCTTTATTCATTACATATACTTTTGCTTTATTGTATACAGATGAATTTGGATTATCCCTTCGGTTATAATAATAAGGTTTTTTATAAAAATAAACTCTGTTTGCAAACATGAACGTTTGAAACCAGAAACCATTATCCTGATAACTTGCACCTGGAGATTCATGATGTCTTATTCCATTATCTACAAGAAATTCTCTTTTATAAATACCGCTCCATGTCTGCATTACGAGTTCAAAAACCTTATCATCTTCTTTTGGATCAATTACTTTATTATAAAGGTCTTTTGCACGCGCTGCCACTTCAATATAATCACATTTTAGTTTTCCATTTTCCATAACGAATCTATTGAAATCAGATTTTACCAAGTCCAGATTTTCTTTTTCAGCAAGATTATACAAATCCTCAAACATATGCTCATCTGCAAAATCATCGCTTTCAACAATACCGATATATATTCCCCTTGCCATATCCATACCAAGGTTCATAGCATGCCCGTATCCTGCATTATCTTTATCAATGATTTTAAAACGTTCATCTTTTTGGGCAAACGTTTTCAAAATGCTCAAAGAATTATCTGTTGAACCATCATTCACACAAATAAATTCAATCTCTTTCAATGTCTGATTCTCCAGACTCTGCAAACATTCTTCCAAATAGGTTTCCACATTACATACCGGCACTACAACGGATACTTTTGGAATATCTTCTTCATTATTAAAATTAATCAATTCATGAATTTTTACTTTATTTCTTGTTTCTACTTTTTGTTCCTCATATGTGTTTTTCTTCACTCTTTTTCTCCTTATACTCTCGAATTTTTCTTGGAAATTTAGTAGCGGCTAAGCCAATTTTATAAGACAGCGAATTCCGGATTTCTCTTAATTCAAATTCTAATTGCTCAATATTTTTTTCAGCTTGGTTAGATGATTCCCACCTATTTATATTTGTTTTATAAATATATTGTGTAGGGTTATTAATAATTTCCTGAATTTCTCCCCACTCATCATCTTTAAAGATTCCCTTTGTCAACTCCCCTTCCATAAAATCTTTCTTCCATTCTTCGCTGATATATTTTATATAATCTTCTTTCATATGTTCTGCACATCGATTAAGATTAAATTTGTATGTTTGATATTTTTTAATATGATAACCATCCAAAAATTTTTCTTTAATTCCAGGTACATCATTCATTATCTTATAAATAAATTCAAATTCACGATTTCCTGCATATATATTTTCTAATTGATTTACAGATGAACTACTATTATCTCGTCGGTTCATATAAAAAGGAATCTGCACATAGTAAATTTTCTTGCAATAACAAAGTGTCTGAAACCAGAATCCATTATCCTGAAAAGATGCGCCTCGTGATTCATTAAACTTTATATTGTTTGATAAGATAAGATCTCGTCGATAAATACCGCACCATATATTAACAATATACCGAAAAATTTCTTTATTCACATTTGGAGATATCACTTTGTTATAAGCACTTTGGTCATCAGCAACTGATTGATATAAAGTATTCATTTCTGAATTTAATGGTGTTGTAAATCTTTTAAAATCTGCTTTTACAATATCTACATTGTACATTTCTGCTACGTCATACAAATATTCATACATACGTTCATTTACATAGTCGTCTGGTTCTACAATCCCAATATATTTCCCCGTAGCCATTTGAATACCCAGATTCATAGCATGCCCATATCCATGATTAGCTGTTGAAACAACTTTTATCCGCGAATCTTTTTTTTCAAAATAGGAAAGAATCTGAGATGAAAAATCCTTTGAACCATCATCAACGCAAATAATTTCAATTTCATTCAAAGATTGCGCTATAACGCTTTCTAAACTTTGCGTTAAATATCTCTCTACATTATACACAGGCATGACAATTGAAACTTTAGGTTCCATTTTTTTCTTCCTCCGTAATTAATTTGAAAAAATTAATTTTATATATTTTTTCCGTTGATGTTTTTTTATATGCTTGTCTCATTTGAAGGCCATTTAAAATTAGTTTTTTTCTACTTGTTAATTCACACATTTTTCTACATAATCCACCAATATCTTCCGTTTCATACACCCATGCCTTTTTTTTATCCAAATATTGAGCCCCGACATTTTCAGACATAATTAACGCCTTTCCCAACATTGCACCCTCTAGCGCAACTAAAGAACATGACTCATCTCTTGATGCAATAACAAAAACATTCATTTTTCTATATAATGCATATCTTTTATTTTCATCAGCAATTTCTCCATGATCTATAATACGATCATCATACATTAATTCCAGTTTTTCCCAATACTCCCTTGCCCATTCTGGCTTTCTACCCACAATATGCAAACAAGTTATTTTCTTTAAATTTTCCGGCATACTCAGAAAAGCTTTAATTGCTATATCAAATCCTTTTCGTTTTTCGTAAGTCCCTGATAATAAATAATGAATCTTTCCATCTCTGACAATATTCCAATCATTGCGATATACATCATTAACAAAATTATGTAAAACATGTAATTTTTTAGGCATACAATAAGCAGAAATAAATTTTTCTGCATATTCGCTTACACAAATCACATTATCTGCCATACAAATATCATTTACATCCATTTGACAATCATGGGCTATCTGAAAAATATTTTGAGCTTCTCTAATATACAAAAATGTTTTTGTTACTTTTTGAAAATCAGTAACAAGATGCGCCGAAAAAAACGTATTAAGTATCACAAACTGATATTGTGTAAGATTTAATTTCAAATTCTTTATTTTGGAATCTATAACACAAACATCAATATCTTCTTTTTTAAATTCCTGGCTAAATATACCATCCTTAATCGTCCAAACATCCACCATATAGCCAGCTCTTTTTAGCATATGTGCTATATTTAAAAGACTTCTTGGTGCTCCCGTATATGTCATTTCATGAGATACCAATAGTACTTTTTTTTGTAAATCTACTTTATTAAATGTTTGCATCATCCATCATTCCCATAATATTCTTCATATAATTCCCACTCATTGCCAAAATCATTGGAGCATAGGCATCTCTACCAGAGATATTAAAAAATGTTGGATTATCTTTATAGTAAAATTTCCATTTTTCTACAAATTCCAAAATACCATATTGTACAGCTAAAACTTCTGATGTATTTCCATCGTATTCTTTGAATCTACATTTATAGTCATTATGTAAATCCGGATAAAATCCTCTTAAACTTCCATGTGGAGCATCCAATAGCATTTCCCAATACAGATTGTGTTTTTTATCTGGATTATGCAGTTTCCATAAATCTCTGTTTTCTCTTTGTGAATACATATAACTTACCAATTTTCCACTCTGTAAAAAAGTTTCACTCGTATCAGGTTCAGCATTATGGCAGGAATTTGTACCAGCAATCATTCCAATTATATTGCAATTCATATTCCATATTGAATTAACAATATAATCTAGCATAATTGCTCCACTTCCAGCCCAACCAATGTCAACAGCCAGTACTTGTCTACTATTCTCTAAATTTTCATCAAAATATATTTTAGCTGCTTCTAACTGTTCTTCATAATGTCCAAGAACTTCTTCCCATAAATTTCCCAAATATTCTTTTACATTTTGTACATTTTTATCAGTTAATTGTGTTGTATCTTTATAATTAAATTCCTGTAAGAATGGATCTAACATATCATCCAATTCCATAGAAGAAAAAATTTGATGCAGCGAATAATCCTGATTTATTTTATGATACAAAAAGCGTCGAAAATAGTCGTATTTAAAATAACTTGCAGACATCTTAGTTGCTGCTAATCTCGACCAATATATATATTTACATTTTTCTTTTTCTTCAGGATATAACTTCTCATATGCCTTTCGTAAAATATCTCCATCTCTTGCCAGAAAAAGAATTTTTTCTATATTGTGTTGTTGAACATAATCATGAATAAACTGACAATATCCGGTAACAAATAAGCCTCCATATATAAAACCATATTCATATTCTTTTGAATATTCTTTTAATCCATTATGAATATGAGCATTTACAATTCCTCGGTAAATACTCCCTGTTATAGAAGACATATCATAAGGTCTAAATTGTTTTCCGGCTACATTTACATTTATATAATGTTTTGTTTTAAATCCGTGTTTTTGAGCATTCTCTATATCTGAAATATAATTATCCCCAATGTGGATATATTTCAAATTATCTTTTTGTAATAGTTCTTCTTCACATGTTTTCACATACTCATATATATGACCATCACTCTTCGACTTCTGAAGATCGCATGATACATAATAATTGTCAAACACTTCATATCCGACATTTTGAAGCAAATCTTGAATCTGTTTGGTATTCAAATACATATCAGATATAATAATTATTCTTTTATGCAATTTTTTTAGTTCTTTAACAACTTCATACATATAAGGATTTGCAAAACAATATTTTTTTTCAAACTGCAGCTCATACAAAATGCCTGTATCTTTTTCTATCCCCGTTTGTGTCGAAATCACATCATATATTTCTTCAAGATTAACCTCATATGTATTTTTATCCTTAAATTTCTTTTCACGGGCTTTCCACTCTAATTCCTGTCGGATTCGCTTAAAATCCATATAGCTTAATTTATCTCCAATAAAATAAAATAAATCTGTTGGATCCGAGAATGGGCGAAAAATCAACGTATCAAATACATCAAAAGAAATTACATCATACTCTGCCAATTCTTCGACCATTTTCTGAACAGAACCGTATTGTGATAATGATGATTCACTTCCTTTTTCATAAAGTGTTTTTATTTCATAAAACGGATATTTTTCTGTTTTTCCTATTTTTTTATAGTGAAATACATGATACAGAATATTTAGACCTATTAAATAACACCAAGCTTCTATTCGCTGTATTCCTTCTACGCTAGATCGTTTCTTTTTATAACGTTGCTGAATTCCTGGTACCTGATTCACTAACTTATCATAACATTTTAATCGAATTCCCATAAATCTCCTGCTCTTACTTAATACACTATAAGTATGTTGTTTTATTAAAAAAATAAATTACCCCACATTCCTTTTCAATATCACTAAATGTTTTTTAATTTATTCTGCAATTCGTGAATCTGTTTTTTTAATTCAAATATTGCTAATTCATTCACTGTTCTTGTCTGTAATCGATTCAATAAAGATTGCTCATTTCTCAAATTTTCCAGTGTATTTACATTGGAATATCCATTTACAACATCTAAAGCACGTTCCATATAATAATAAGTATCTGACATATAATGCAATGGATGTAGCCCATGAATATGATTTTCCGATGAATGCAAAAAGCGCGGTAATTTTATCATTTGACATCCCGGTAAAAATCTATATAACATTTCATATAACTTTTCCAACCACTCATTACTTTCTCCAATATTATATCGAGAATCATGTTTATGAAGTCTTCCATCATTTCCTAATATATCGGATGCATATATAGCCTCTATTATCACAATCTGCTCTGGTTTATATCCATCTGGATTAGTAGAGCCGTATAATATTTCAGATGTAAATTTACGATACTTTTTCTCTAATAGCTTTTGTTCCTGTTGTATTGGATGAAATCTATCTACTATTGTATACTCTCTTTCTTTTTTCAAAAGCTGTTCATACTGATCTTCTTTTCCCGGCATCTGAGCAATCTGTCCTGATGTCTTCCCTTTGATCTGACATCTTTCCATCAATTCATCTGCCAGATCAATGACTAGAATATCAGATTTATTTTTTTTCAAAATCTGGGGCAACAATTTTTGCGTTTGAATTTTAAAAAGCGTTTTTTCATATTCTGTCATATTCATTTCCTGAATATTTTCTTCGTGAAATCTTACTGCCTTTTCATATAAAGTACTGATTGGTATCTGTGTAACACATCTTTTAAATTCATATTTTCCTGGACTAACATATCGAAATAAATCTCTGCTTACACAACTTCCATATACATCTACTGTTATTGCCATATATTTCTTCCTTTCATTGTTTATAGGGATTTATCAATTTTCCTGTTGCATTTTTTCATAAGCTGTACATACTACATCTGGATCACCAACTGCCCTTAACCGACCCTTCTCAATCCATACCACTTTTGTACAATTTTTACGGATAACAGCCGGCGAATGTGACACAATTAAAACGGTAGAACCACCATGAATCATTTTTTGTATCCGCTGCTCACTCTTCTTTCTGAAGAACATATCTCCAACACTCAATACCTCATCCAATATTAAAATTTCCGGTATCTCACGCACAGTAGCAATTGCAAACCCCAGCCTTGAAACCATACCTGATGAATAGTTTTTAACCTTTTCATCCATAAATCCTCCTAATTCGGCAAACTTTACAATTTCATCATATTTTTCATCAATATATTCTTTCGTATAACCGATAATTGCCCCATTCAAATATACATTTTCCCTGCCGGTCAGTTCCATATCAAATCCGGTTCCCAAAGTTAAAAGCTGTACTTTATTTCTATCTACAATGACTTTTCCCGCTGTTGGCTTCAAAACACCGGAAATAATCTTTAATATTGTACTTTTTCCAGAACCATTCGTTCCAATAATACCTACAACATCGCCCTTCATGACCTGAAAGCTGATATCGTCCAGTGCCCGGAATGTAGATACGGAACGCTGTCTTTTTAAAGTACGGATCACAAGCTCTTTTACACTGCTGGATTCATCCTTTTCTCTTTTAAAATCAATAGTGACATGATCTACTAAAATCTCTATTTCATCTTCTATCAAATAATCAGAAGCCTTTTGATAATCCTCCTTTTTCAAAGATCTTGTTTCTTGTATCATTTCTTCTTCCGGATTTTCAATAACTTTTTTTTCGTATATTTGATCCAGAGGCGATGTTTTTCGAAGATTATCTTCAATATTAATATTCCATATTTCGTTCGATTGGATATTCTTTTCTTTATTCTTATTCTGTTTGACAGCTTGTTTAGAAATTTTTATTCTAAATATAATTAAAATAAGACAAATTAAAATCACTATGCCAAGACAGAGTAATTCCTTTTGATTATCATTAATAAAACTTTTCCATGATATGTTTTTAGCATCAGCGGATTGATTATCCTGCACATCCGAGTTTTCCTCTTTAACAGCCGAATCTCGCGCCACCGTTTCCTGCCCGTTTTGTGCAGTATCCGCTTTCTGTACTTTTTCCGCACGGTTTACATACAACATATATTTGGCTTTTTCATGCTTATCATTTTCTGCGATCACGGAAATCACATTTTCGCCCTGCTGCAAGGTGGTATCGGATATCTCACAGTAAACATCCGATGGTTCGGTCTCAATCTCTGCCTTTTCAATCTCCGAACCGACTGCCATCGTGTAGCGTGTCAAATCTGAACGAAATCCGTTTAACGCTGTTCCATTGACTTTAATGCTACTTAATTTACAGCTTTCCGGTATCTGGATCTGGATGGGAACTTCCGTTTCCGCCATGGTCTGCTGTGTTCCGTCCTGAAGTGTAAGGACACTGTTTTCAATCGTTGCAACCGTCATTCCGGACATCTTCGTCTTAAAAGAAAGCATTCTTTTGAATTCTTTGGTTTTTACCCCTGTACTGTCCAGTTTGACAAGTCCCGGTTCGACCAGTTCTCCGCCCTGTTGAAATTCCAGCATATCCGCATCATATCGGATAGTCATCTCTACATGATCCAATGTCTGATCACTGGACGCATACACGCCCAGAAACACATTGGCATCCAGCGTCCACTCATAGGATTCTGATCCAAAATAGACTTTCTCCCCTGCTGCCTTTGCAGTTCCCGGATGCAGCAGAAAGATTCCCAGCAAAAGAGCCAGAAAGCCTGTCAGCAAACGATAATATTTCTTTTTTTTCACTGCCTGTTTCGTTTTTACAAATCTCATAATTTCCCTGTATGATAATCAGAATATTTATTATCACATATTCCTTTCCATTTACATTTTCAGCTATAAAGCATTACAGATTACATACACTGCATGATTTTTTGTCACGATGTTGTACAAAATACAGCAGTCAGATTCTTTTAGATCTTCTGCATAATCTTATTTTTATTGCATCTGAAAATGGTGTAACCGATCAGATAACTTCCCACTGCCCACAGTATGATTTTCATAATCTCTGCTGTCGGCGGCAGTGCTCTGTACAATACCAGGCATCGCATGCTGTCAATATAATTAAAGATCGGATTGCAGCCGATGATTTTCTGTAAAAAATCCGGCAGCTGCTGAACCGGATAAAAAATGGCAGACATATACAGCCACAGCGTCAGCACAACGGAATACAGATGTTTTACATCACCGAAAAACACATAAGCAGTTGCCAGAATATACGAGATTCCCAGTGCAAATATCACGAGCAAAAATACAATGACTGGAAGAAAAAGCAATGCCGGACTCGGTATTACCCGGAATACACAGATCATTAGGGCAAATGCGATCATGGAATACAGAAAGTTGATGACCGCTGTATATACCCTCGCCAGAACAAAGATCTGCATGGGAAATTTTACTTTGATCAGCATCATTTTATTATCCACCAGCGTTGTCATCGCCGAATTCGTCGCTCCGGTAAATAACTGCCAGATAACATTTCCGCACAGATAATAGATCGGATAGTTTTCAATCGAATGTTTGAACATATAAGAAAAGATCATAGACATAACGGCCATTGTCAGCAATGGGTTCAACACGCTCCATACAATGCCAAGCTTTGATCTCGAATATTTTCTTTTTATCTCTCTGGATGTCAGTTCCCGTATGACAAACCAGTATTGTTTTCTTTGTTCCGCTTTATCCATAATTCTTTCTCCACAATCGTTTCTTTCTGAGATATAACAGGTATTTATATGCCGCATACCGGTGCAGATGCCGTTTCACATGCTGCCCGTTTCTCACTGCGCTTCCTTCATACCATGGGCTTTCCCTGATATATTTCTTTTCCAGTCCACACATGACCTTAATCTTATTCCATATATGATTGGAGGTAAGTTCTTCCTCTGTCATGACTTCTGCAATCTGGCGATTTCCATCATCCAGCACATCGTCGGAAAAACGATGATTTCCAAACTGTTCTACTTCTGCTTCCGTCGGCTCTCCCATAAAAATGCGAAGCAGACGAAAAATTGTTTTCCTGTCATTTTCACACAACAAGTCCGCTTCTGAATGGATATTCGGAAGCATCTTTTCTGTATAACGGAGCATATGCCCCTCTATTTTTTTCATAAAATGGTACTGCTGCTCTGATATTTCTGCATAAACCGGTGCATAACCATCCGCCATCTTGCAGTATCCCATCGTCATGCCATGCGGCGCACTAAATATGGTTTCAAACAAGCTGTTGCTGAAATATACTTTTTCCCGAATATGCTCTCCCGGAGAAAAGTAATAACTATGGTATGTTTTCGGATCTACGCCCTCAGGTAATTCATATAATCCCCAGTAATATCCTTCCATCTCTGTTTCAGCATGTCTTGTTATTTCTGGTGTATTTATCTGTTCCGCATCTAATGTTGTTTCTACTGTATTTTCCTGCTCCGCATCTAATATTCTTTCTGCTATATTTGTCTGTTCTGCATCTGATACTCTTTTCAGTTCGTCTGACAGTATTGCCTGTTGTCTTTCCAGAGGCACTACCCGTTTTTCCTTTATAAAACGAACCGCATCGTTCAATACTTTCTGCATGGAACCGATCCATCCGCTGTCTACCAATGCAGATGGAATGTCATCCAACAGTCCCTCCTGTTCCAGATAACCTTCAAAACCCGGCAATGCCTCTCTGGAATGAGATTCCAGGCAGTTTCTGAAATAGACATTTTTTTCCAATGCCTGACGGATCTGCTCCAGCTTTGCATAGGGAATATTTTCCTGCATCCGAAACATTGTCTGTGAATTTCTCTGAAATTCTTCGTTCAACATCTCCAGAACATTCTGTTTTTCCTGTTCCTCCAGTGCTCCACGGTTCAGGATTCGATCCATGGTAAGATCAATTCCGCCTCTGCATATGTATTCCAGCGCTTCTGTATAGTTTCTGTGATACATCGGCACACGAATGGAATATCTGGAGCAGCTCAGATATTTACAGGAAATCGGCAACTGCAACTTTTTGCATATTTTATCTGCCGCCTGATACATCAGATATCCATCCCTGGCAAGGAAATACAGCCGCTTTGTACCTGCTGCAACTGCTTCCCTTAAGACCCAGCAGACAAATCCATGCAGGGCAGGCGCAAGAACATAATCATATACGTTTCTTTCTTCTTCGTTTTCAGGAATCTTCTCACATACATTCTTTTCTTCGGCATTCCCAGACATACCATTTTCATATGTGGATTTTTCACAAGCTGCATCTTCGGTTATAAAATCATTACATGCCGAATCCCCGGATGTAAAATTTTCATATATTTTCGCTTCATCTGATTCTCCCGGGGCAGACCGATATAATTCCGGACACTGTTGCAGGATCTGCTTATATCTGTTGAGTCTGTCTTCCCTCGTATCTTTCCACATGCATCTCTTTCCTCAATTTCATTTTTAGTCTGTTTAATATGGAATACGGCAGCAAACCGGTAAGCAACGGTTTGATTACATAAAAGAAGGTAGACAAATGCAATATTTTCAGCGAACGAAAACCGCGAAAACGGATTCCTACTTCTTCTATCTGATATTGATATTTTCTGTGATGATATGTATTCTGATCTTCTCTGTAAAAAAATAATTCTTCCTGAAGATTGTAGCCCTGATACCCTTCCGAATGCAGCCGCATGAACAGCTCATAATCTTCTCCCCGTCTGGAGATTTTATATCCATGACAGGCTGTCAAAACTTCTTTTCGGAATATGACAGCCGGATGAACATAGGGAGAATACTTCAGAAAATCTTCTGCCTTTGGAATCCTTGGCATCTTTCGATCCCCCCAGCGTCCATTCTCGTTGATCAGCGCCGTATTGCATCCAACCCATTGATATTCCGGATGTGTTTCCAGAAATTCGCACATCTTCTGGAAACGTAATGGTGCAGAAATATCATCCCCATCCATTCTGGCTACATATTTGCCTCTGACCTGTGCAAGACAAACATTCAGTCCATATGCCAGACCATGATTTTCTTTTCCTTCTATATACCGGATCCGTTCATCCAGAGATACTGCCCGTTGAATCTGCGCCAGATATTCTGAATCTGACCCATCATTATATAAAAGCAGTTCCCAGTGTGAATATTTTTGCTGAATGATCGATCTGACAGCAGACATCAGCTGTGCTTTATCCTCCGGGTTATACACACACATGATTACACTGATCAGCGGTTCCTTTCTTTTCAAAACCGCATGTTTCATATTCTCTTTTCTTTTCATAAACTTTCTTCATCTCTCAGTCTGTTATAACATAAGTAAAAATGACTTATGACCAACATCCAACGCTCGTCAATCATAGGAACATATTGACTCTCATGCACGCATTATCTGATGAGTCAAAACAGTTCATAATCAGCATTCGTCGTTCAATCATGCAAGTATGTTGACTCGCTAGCACTCATCCTTTCATATACGTGCCTCATGATCTCTTCTGTATTACTCCATGCGAAACGGTTTACCGTATTCCGGCAATTCGTTTTCATGCTTTCCAGTTCTTCCTCTGCCAGATCTGCCATCCGTTGAAGCAATGTTTTATATCCATTCACATCTTTCCAGGAACAGACAAACCCGTTGATTCCATTTTTCATATATTCTCTTGTTCCACGGTTATCCGCTGCAAGCACGGGGATCCCCATAGATAGAGCTTCCAACGCAGCCATGCCAAGGCCTTCTCTTCTGGAAGGAAAAACAGAAAAATCTGCACAGGCCAGATAATCTTTTATATTTTCACAATATCCGTAGAAACTAACCGTTTCTTTTAAATGATGTTTTAAAACGTAGGTTTGCAGTTTCTTTCGATACAATCCCTCTCCACAGATGCCATAACGGATCTCTGTCAGATCCATACCCTCTTTTTTTAATTTGTTCAGTGCACGCAAAACATTCAGATGATTTTTATTTCTGTTCAGTTCCCCCACAGACAGAAACAGACAGGTTTCTTCCGGAATATTCAGCAATGCTCTTTTTCTGTATTTTTCCTCTTCACAGACCGGGGAAAAATAATCCATATCCAGTCCAACTCCCGGAACACAGACTGCTCTTCCTCCGTCATGAAATTTCCAACGTTCTGCCCGCTGGAAATCTTCGCTGTTTATTGTGATCAAAACATCTGTTTCTCTGGCAAGCCAACGTTCTACAAGATAATACAGACAGCTGGCAGGGAGCGGCGCTCCCTGATAAAAATGAAATCCATGTGCCGTATAGATTACTTTTATATTCCAACCATCTGCCCGACATCTTTTGGCTGCCAGTCTGCCCAGCAATCCCCCTACCGGGGTATGACAGTGAATCAGATGTATCTCTTCTTCCTGCAGGATTTTCAAAATCTCTTTTAAAACTTTATTGTTTTTCCTGAGCTTAAAGGGAGACTTCTGAATATCAATATGATGCATTACAACATGCCGCCGTTCCAGCTGCTCCATCGAATATAGATAATTCATATGTTCCAGGTTTGCAGCATAATGAACCTCATATCCATCAGCCTGAAGAAGGGACACATTATGTTTTTCAAATTGCTCCAGAAAACCGCCTACTGTTGCAAGGATCAGTATTTTCTTCATACGTTACCTTCTGTTACTCCTCAGTAGAAACTGTCTCGCCGGCAGCAACCTGTTGGATCATTGTTTTGGCTTTCTCTACCGTCGTCTGATCCGGAATCATGACATATACCGGTTTGCTGATCGAATAAGTGGATGCTTTTGTTCCTGTGCCATCCACACTGTAAGAGCTGACATTCCAGCTTCCGCCATTGGAAAGCTGTTCTTTTACCAGACCGGCCAGTGTCTCATACGGAATATCGGATTCAAAACTTCCCTGTAATCCCTGCATCAAACCGGAAAAGTTCTGTAATACAGCCGGTGTCTGCATTTTCTGGATCACACCGGTAATAACTGCCATCTGGTCTTTTCCCCTCTGACGGTCACCCTCTGCAAATGCATGTCGCTCTCTTGCAAACGCCAGCGCCTCGATACCATTTACTTCATTGCTTCCCTTTTCGTAATGGAAGGAAGGTGCTACATCAAATGTATAATCTGACTGAACCGTAATGCCTCCCAGTGCATCAATAATCTGTTCAAATCCGCTGAAATTAATTCTGAAATAATAATCCACTTTCATGCCATACAAATCTTCCAGCGTATCCTTTGATACATCAATACCATAGATTCCTGCATGGGTCAGCTTATCCTTTACGCCACCAGATATGGAAAGTGGAATATAGTAATCTCTTGGTGTAGAAACAAGAAGTACCTGTTTTGTCTTCGTATTGACAACAGCCAGAATATTTACGTCACTTCTGCTTTTAGTTGATATATCGCCAAATGTATCAATTCCACTGATATACATTGTAAAGACATCTTTGTTCTGCGCCGTGTCATCCTCATATTTTTTTACTGTACTTTTCCAAGTATAAGAAGCGATTTCTTTTACCTCGTCAGAAAAGCCCTCGTACCCTTCTATTTCAGACACCATATCAATAAAATCTTCATTTACAACGATTGCTTTACTGTCTCCACTGCGCAATGCATCTGCCAGATCTGAAATACCTACATATTCGCAGGTGGCGATGCTTCCCTGTAATGCCTCCTGAATCTGCGCTACAGCATTATCCGTATCTGTTCTGGCATTCTCTTTCAAAATACCAAACCGGTATCCTGCCGCATCCTGTATCGTTGTCGCTGCATCGTCTTTGAGTACATATACGCCCATTTTGGTGGTCTCTTCCTGTGCATCTGTAATATCCTGCAAAGTAGTTGTCAACTCAGCTACTTTACCGTCTGCAAAGATCAGGCAGACAGACATAAGTGCAGCAAGGATCACACCGATAATAAAACGAACTCTTTTTACTTTTCGTTTCATCAGTAAACGACAGACAACGATCAGCACCACAAGCACAACCGCCAGAATCGCTATTATCTTTGTCGGTAAAAGATCTGCTTTATTTACCATAAACAACGTAACTCCGCTGATCACAATCTGTACCAGCGTAATCAGCCATCCAATGATCACATACACTTTTTCATGTGCAATCTTTTCTTCTGTAGAATCTTTCATGTTCTCTTCCTCTCTTTTTTTCATTCATATGCATATTGCCTTCACGGCAATATCGTTATTATGATATATCCGGATCAAATCCTTCCGTATTTTCTTTCTGAAATAAAATTCTTACTGTCAGTATCAGCAGCTTAATATCCAGCCAGAACGAATAGTTGTAAATATAATAAAGATCATATTTGATCTTATCTTCTGGCTCCGAATTATAACGCCCGTAGACCTGGGCATATCCGGTCAGCCCTGCTTTTACTTTCAGCCTTTCCTTAAACTCCGGTATTCTCTGTGTATAGGCGTCAATATATTCCTGCCGTTCCGGTCTTGGTCCGACCAAAGACATATCACCTTTTAACACCTGTATCAGCTGCGGTAATTCATCAAAATGAAGATTTCGGATAATCTTTCCAATTCTGGTTACCCGGTCATCATTTTTTTTAGCAAGCTGTATGCCATCTTTTTCCGCATCTTCCCTCATGCTTCGAAACTTACACATCTGAAATGGTTTTCCATGTAATGTTACCCGATCCTGATAATAAAAAATTTCCCCACCATCTTCTTTCTTTACGCAAATTGCGATCACAAGCATGATAGGGGAAAAGCAGATCAGCATAAGCAATGCCACGATAATATCCAACATTCGTTTCAACACAGCATGAATCCCTTCAATCGCCAATGGCGGATAACGAAGTAATAATTTATCATTCAACTGTAATACCTTTGAATTTTGTATGTAGATGTCTGATATTTTCGGAATACAATAACACTCAATCTTATTCTTCATACAGAATTTCAAAATAATGTTCCGGACATCCACAGGAATATCGCCAAGAAAAACAACAAAACTATCTTTGATCTGTTCAAATATATGCTCTGTTCCATCATGAAAATCAATGGACCGGCTTATTGTAAAATATCTGTGAATCGTATTATTTACCCTTGTGTATTCGCCCTCGTCCTCTCTGTTTCCATATATAAATACTGCTTCTCTGCGGAACTGATATCTTTCATAAATCCTGTGGCACCAGATGATCCATCTGAAACCGATCACACTCTGTATGGCTGTCAAAATGATTACACATAACAGGAGCCTTTTCCATAAACTGACCTGAAATACGAGTACGATCAGGGCTACTGCCACATTGATGCAAAGTGAACTGAAAAAAAATCCAAAGATCAGATCCAAAATACGACGTTGTCCAATCTTCATTCCCTCCAGCAGACAGATCAGCATATACAAAGCGATACAATACAACAGACTTATTACAATAAGCGCCCGTCGTCTCATAAGCAGCTCCAGGTTCTGTAAAATCGGAAGTTTCCACATCAAGGCATAAATCAGCACAAAATAAACAAGCATGACCAGACAGCCAGACGTTACTTTTATTAATTGAAATCTTTGTTTTTTCATTTCTATACAGTTATAAACAACAGTCTATATCTCCCCCATGTATAGTTTTTTCATCATCATATTTTAAATCATATATAAGCTTCGATGTATTTTTATACGACATAAAATGACTTGATACATATATCATACGTCATTAAATATCCTATGTCAAACCATTTACGATTTTATATGTCCTGTTTTCGCAAATGCGACACATATAATTATCTAAAGGAGGGTTCTAAAATGTATGAAGATTTTTTCTCAGAGAGACTTGCTCAGCTAAGGGAATCAAAAAATGTTTCGGCTCGTGAGATGAGTCTTGCCATAGGACAAAATGAAAGCTATATTAACCGAATTGAAAACAAAAAGTCCTATCCTTCCATGCAGGTTTTCTTTTACATCTGCGAATACCTGCAGATTACTCCACAGGAATTTTTTACGGAATCGTCATCATTTGTTGAAAACTCGCAATCTATAAATGAAAATTCTATTCTTGTTGAGAACACCGACAAGCTTACTCCTCTTCAATTAACGCTTATATCTGCGCTGGTAAAGGAGTTGGTTAAATGCCAGCGCCCCTGATTTATATCTTTTCCGAAACAATACTTCCTCTTTTATATTAATATTACAAAAAACACATCTTTTTATTTGAAAGACTGTGTTTCAAATAAAAAATCCTTGGAATACAGGATTTTTCCCATATCTCAAGGCTTTATTTTTCCAGTATTCTGTAACTGAATAAATTTCAAATTTAATGAGAAAAACCCCGAACTGCTGGGAAAAATTCCCGGTAGTTCAGGGTTTCTATGTGTGGGGATATTTAATTTTGCCTTTTACACGTTGATCGGTTTTGCCCCATTACAACATTTGTCACACTTACTTGCGGATCAGCAATGATTTTCCTGTCATTTCCCGAGGCTGGGTCATACCCATCAGTTCGATCAGTGTCGGAGCGATATCTGCCAGGCAGCCGCCTTCTCTTAATGTATAAGAAGGATCTGCATTTACCAGAATAAATGGTACCGGGTTCGTCGTATGGGCTGTAAAGCTCTCGCCTGTCTGATAATCTACCAGCTGCTCTGCATTTCCGTGATCTGCACAAATAAACATCTGTCCATCTACTTCTTTAATGGCTTCTACTGCACGGCCTACACAGCTATCCACTGCTTCTACTGCCGCAACAGCTGCTGTCTCCACTCCGGTATGACCTACCATATCCGGATTTGCAAAGTTGATAATGATCACGTCGTATTTATCGGATCTGATTGCTTCTACCAATTTGTCACATACTTCATAGGCGCTCATTTCCGGTTTCAGGTCATAGGTTGCCACTTTCGGAGAATTTACAAGGATTCTGTCCTCGCCTTTGTTCGGCTCTTCCACGCCACCGTTAAAGAAGAAGGTAACATGCGCATATTTTTCTGTCTCAGCGATCCGGGCCTGTGTCTTGCCGTTTGCAGCAAGGAACTCGCCAAAAGTATTTGCCAGTTCTTCTTTTTTAAATGCGATTTCTTTATTTGGAATAGTCACATCATACTCTGTAAAGCAAATATAGGTAATATCTTTTCTCGTTCCACGTTCAAATCCGTCAAACGTATCTGCACAAAATGCTCTTGTAATCTCACGGGCGCGGTCCGGACGGAAGTTATAGAAAATTACTGTATCCTTATCTTTGATCGTAGCTACCGGTTTTCCATCTTCCATGATCGCTAGCGGTACGACAAATTCATCGGTCACGCCCTCATCATAAGATGCCTGCATTGCAGCGACCGGATCTGTCGCCTGATTGCCTTTTCCTTCGGTAAGGACTTCATACGCTTTCTGCTCACGATCCCAACGATTGTCACGATCCATTGCATAGTAACGACCACTGATAGATGCAATCTTGCCCACACCGATCTCTTTCATCTTTGCCTGAAGTTCTTCGATAAATCCTTTTCCGGAAGTCGGTGCAGTATCACGACCATCCATAAAGCAGTGTACATAAACGTTTTCGACACCTTCCCGTTTTGCCATCTCCAACAGACCAAACAGATGTGTAATATGACTGTGTACGCCACCATCGGAAAGCAGTCCGTAAAGATGTAAGTCAGAACCGTTTTCTTTTACATTCTGAATGCCTTTTAACAATGCTTCATTTTTAAAGAAATCGCCATCTTCGATTGCTTTTGTAATACGGGTCAGTTCCTGATATACGATACGTCCGGCACCCATATTCAAGTGACCTACCTCGGAGTTACCCATCTGTCCATCTGGAAGTCCGACAGCAAGTCCGCTGGCATTTCCCTGTACAAAAGGATACTCTTTGATCAGTTTATCCAAAACAGGTGTTTTTGCTTCAAATACTGCATTTGCCTTGTGATTTTCATTTAATCCAAGACCGTCCAATATCATAAGTACCGTTGGTTTTTTACTCATAGATTTTTCCTTCTTTAATGTTTTAATTCTATTAATTTATCCCTATACAAGAATCAGGTCTGCAAAACCAGACCTGATTCTTATCATACCTATTAACACAGATATATATTCAGATTTAATATACCGTATATATCTAATTATTTCAGCCTGCTTACTTATTTGTAATTTACGATATCGCCGAAATCTGCTTTCAGAGATGCACCACCTACCAGGCCTCCATCAATATCCGGTTTTGCAAACAGTTCTGCTGCATTGCTGCCTTTTACAGATCCGCCGTACTGGATACGGATTGCGTCTGCTGTTGCCTGATCGTATACTTCTGCGATGCACTGACGGATTGCGCCACATACTTCTTCTGCCTGATCAGAAGTAGCTGTCTCACCTGTTCCAATCGCCCAGATCGGCTCATATGCGATTACTGCGGTAGCTGCCTGAGCTGCTGTTACATTCTGGAATGCAATCTTGATCTGCATGCGGATCCAGTCGATGTAGATGCCCTGTTTTCTCTGAGCCAGAGTCTCGCCACAGCATACGATCGGTGTAATGCCATGCTCGAAAGCTTTCAGAACTTTTTTATTTACAGTCTCATCTGTCTCTGCGAAATACTCTCTTCTCTCAGAATGACCGATAATGACATATTTAACGCCTGCATCTACAAGCATTGCCGGAGAAATCTCGCCGGTATAAGCGCCGCTCTCTTCAAAATACATATTCTCAGCACCGATCGCAATGTTGCTGCCTTCAGCTGCCTGCATAGCCGGAATGATATCAATTGCCGGTACACAGAATACAACATCAACATCCTCATTTGCTACTAACGGTTTTAATTCATTTACCAGAGCAACTGCCTCGCTCGGTGTTTTATTCATTTTCCAGTTTCCTGCAATAATTTTTTTTCTAGCCATTTTCCCTGTCTCCTTCTGCTACTTTATTAATATTGTTGCTTTTTTTCGTCGGTATTTCAAAACAATCCGTACAGTTACATAACAATCTTAAAGTGATATACACCTATTTATCATTTGCTGCCACTACGCCCGGAAGATCTTTGCCCTCAAGAAATTCCAGAGAAGCACCGCCGCCGGTAGAAATATGTGTCATCTTGTCGCCAAATCCAAGCTGGTTTACAGCTGCTGCGGAATCACCACCACCGATGATGGTTGTTGCATCGGTATCTGCCAGTGCTTTTGCAACTGCGATTGTTCCTTTTGCAAGAATCGGATTTTCAAATACACCCATCGGTCCGTTCCATACAACAGTCTGTGCAGATGCTACTGCTTCTGCATACATTGCTGCTGTCTTCTCGCCGATGTCAAGTCCCATTTTATCAGCAGGGATCGCATCTACTGCTACGGTCTCTACCGGGATCTCAGCATCGATCGGATCCGGGAAGGAAGCTGCAACAACGGTATCTACTGGAAGAAGCAGTTTTTTGCCAAGTTTCTCTGCTTTATCCATCATCTCTTTGCAGTAATCTACTTTACTGTCATCTACTAAAGATGCGCCTGTCTCATATCCTTTTGCTTTGAGGAATGTATATGCCATACCGCCACCAATGATCAGGGTATCACATTTTTCAAGCAGGTTGGAGATAACATTTAATTTATCTGCAACTTTTGCTCCACCAAGGATCGCTACAAACGGTCTCTTTGGATTGTTGACTGCATTTCCGAGGAAATCAATCTCTTTCTGCATTAAATATCCAACAACTGCTGTCGGAACCAGTTTTGCCACACCTACATTGGAACAGTGTGCACGGTGTGCGGTACCGAATGCATCATTTACAAATACATCGCACAGAGAAGCCAGATCTTTGCTGAACTCCTCGCCGTTTTTCGTCTCTTCTGCACGATAACGGGTATTCTGAAGAAGAATGACATCGCCGTCTTTCATCTCTGCAACTGCCGCTTTTGCGTTCGGTCCTACGACTTCATCATCTGCTGCAAATTTTACTTCCTGTCCAAGAAGTTCGGAAAGTCTTACTGCAACCGGTGCCAGAGACAGTTCCGGTTTCGGCTCTCCCTTCGGTTTGCCAAGGTGTGAGCAGAGGATTACTTTCCCGCCGTCTGCAATCAGTTTTTTAATAGTAGGAAGTGCTGCCACCAGACGGTTCTCATCAGTGATCTTTCCATCTTTTAACGGAACGTTAAAATCACATCTGCACAGTACTCTCTGTCCTTTTACATTAATGTCATCTACGCTTTTTTTATTTAACATAGCAACCTCCAGGTTTTATTTTTTTAATAAAATAAGGTCCGGCCCATTCAAGGCCGGACCTCAGCATCGTTTCTGATTACGATTATGCTAACTTTGATTATGCTAATTCAGCAAAGTATTTGATTGTACGAACCATCTGGCTTGTATAGCTGTTCTCGTTGTCGTACCATGAAACAACCTGTACCTGTGTAGTTCCGTTATCAAGCGGAAGAACCATAGTCTGAGTTGCATCAAACAGAGAACCATATCTCATACCTACGATATCAGAAGATACAATCTCATCTGTGTTGTATCCGTAAGACTCGTTAGATGCTGCTTTCATAGCTGCATTGATCTCGTCTACAGTTACGTTTCCTTCTACAACTGCATTTAAGATTGTAGTAGAACCTGTCGGGGTCGGTACACGCTGAGCTGCGCCGATCAGTTTACCTTTCAGTTCCGGAATAACAAGACCGATTGCTTTTGCAGCGCCGGTGCTGTTTGGAACGATATTAACTGCTGCTGCACGGGATCTTCTCAGATCGCCTTTTCTCTGCGGTCCGTCAAGAGTCATCTGATCGCCTGTATATGCGTGAATTGTGCACATGATACCGGATTTGATCGGTGCAAGGTCGTTCAGAGCTTTTGTCATCGGTGCGAGGCAGTTTGTTGTACAGGAAGCAGCGGAGATGATCTTGTCATCTGCTGTCAGTGTCTCGTGATTTACGTTATATACGATAGTAGGAAGGTCATTTCCTGCCGGAGCAGAAATAACAACTTTCTTAGCACCTGCGTTGATGTGTGCCTGTGCTTTTTCTTTTGATGTATAGAATCCGGAGCACTCCAGAACTACATCTACATCAAGTGCACCCCATGGGCAGTTGTTTGCATCCGGCTCTTTGTAGATTTTGATCTCTTTGCCATCTACTGTAATTGAATCTTCGCCGGCAGATACGGTTGCTGCTTTCTCATATGTTCCCTGTGAAGAATCATATTTTAAAAGATGTGCAAGCATTTTCGGGCTTGTCAGATCGTTGATTGCTACGACTTCATAACCTTCTGCTCCGAACATCTGTCTGAATGCCAGACGACCGATACGTCCAAATCCATTAATTGCTACTTTTACTGCCATTTTCCATTCCTCCTAGAAATTTTTTGTGACTTCTTTGCTGGATAATGATTATCCATGTTCTGGATCGTACATCTCCTAAAGGATGTCTCATCCATCTGAAACCTATTTTAACGAATTTGCCTAACAAATTCAATAGCTTTTCTTGCATTCCTTTAAGTTTGTTAATAATTTCACTAACGTATTTTCTTTTATATTAACTTTTCTACTATTTTTGACAGTTACCGCATTCTCATTCAACATGTTTTTGACAATTCATCTAACATGTTTTATTATAATATGTGAAAAATTTACAAAAAAAATTCTTACATTGTTAAAAAAATCACTTTCTTTCAGAACATTTACACGAAACAAGGAGAGACAACTTATGATATGGGATTCACATATGCATACAAATTTTTCCGGTGACAGCGATGCGCTGCCGGAAAACATGATCGAGCAGGCGATACAGCTCGGACTTCCAGGCATCTGCATTACCGACCATCTGGATTATGATTACCCGGATGACCCGGATCTATTCCTGATCGACCTGCCAAAATATAGCAAAAAAATTTCTGAACTTAAAGAACAGTATCAGGATCGCATCCCGATCCATTTCGGCATTGAACTTGGGCTGCAGCCTCATCTGTCTGAAAAGTTACAGACCATTACCGCTTCTATGCCGTTTGATTTTGTCATCGGTTCTTCCCATGTCGTCCATGGCATAGATCCGTACTATCCGCACTACTATGAAGGACGCACGGAAAAAGAAGCTTATGAAGAATATTTTTCTTCTATTCTGGAGAATCTGGAAGCGTTTTCTGACTTTGACGCTTATGGGCATATTGACTATGTAGTGCGTTATGGTCCGGACAAAAATAAAAATTATAACTATGCTGCTTATGCAGAAGTGCTGGATGAGATCTTAAAGACGCTGATCCGCATAGACAAGGCACTGGAGGTAAATACCGCCGGTTTCAAATACGGGCTTGGACATCCGAACCCCTGTGAGGAGATCATTTCACGGTATCACGAACTGGGCGGACGTCTGCTGACCATTGGTGCTGACGGGCATGCACCGGAACAGATTGCATGGGATTTTGATAAGATTCCGGCATTGTTAAAATCCTGTGGTTTTGACAGTTATACCGTTTATAAAAAACGCAAGCCTGTATTTTTACCGCTTTGACAACTTTAAAGCACTCCTTACAATTTTAAATTATGCACAGAATGTTCATTCTGCCAGTTTTAAATAGTGTCCTTATTTTCATAACCTTGTGTTCCACTGGCTTAAAAACAGTTGAATGGATATTAAAATGAACTGACGAAATATAAACTCCTATTCATATTTCATCAGTTCATTTTTATTACACGCAAAATCGTTCCTTAACATTCTTCTACCGGATACCGCCAAGACTCTCTACGGCCCGCTTCAGAGATTCTACTGCCTGATCCAGCTCATCTTTTGTATTCTCTTCCCCCAGCGTCAGACGAAGGGCACCCATCGCTTCCCAGTCTGTTCTTCCGATGGCTTTCAGCACATGGGAAGGCTTATTGCTGCCTGTGGAACAGGCTGAGGCTGACGACACACAGATGCCGTCCATATCCAGGATTGCTGCAATAGCTGCACCGTCCATGCCCGGCAGACAGATATTCACATTCCCCGGCAAACGACGATGCGGATGCCCATTGATCTGCACACCGGGGATTTCCTTCTTCAGACTGCTGATCATGTAATCCCTCAGACGGCTGATCTGCATACCATGAGCTTCCAGATATTCTCCGCTGATCCGTGCTGCTTCTCCGATTCCCACGATACCGGGCACATTTTCCGTACCTGCCCGCAAACCCATTTCCTGACTTCCACCAGTTATAAAGGACTGGATCTTTTTCGGATTACGGATATACAGAAATCCCGTCCCCTTCGGTCCGCAGAATTTATGTCCGCTGGCTGTCAGAAAATCGACCTTCATCTGTGCCGGATACAATGGCACATGTCCATATGCCTGTACCGCATCCGTATGAAACAGTATCCCTCTGGCTGATGCAAACTGACCAATCTCCCGGATCGGTTCGATGGTTCCGATCTCATTATTGGCATACATCACAGAGATCAGTACCGTATTTTTCCGCACACTCCGCTGCAATTCCTTCAGATTCACAACACCATTGTGATCTACGGAAAGCCGTGTGACCTGTACTCCCTGCGATTCCAGATCTTCACAGGTCTTTAAGATTGCCGGATGTTCGATGCTGCTGGTAATCACATGGCACCCGCCGGATGGATATCGCTGTGTGATCTTTCGCAGTACCCAGTTATTGCCTTCCGTTCCCCCGGATGTAAAATAAATGGTTTCCGGTCTGACCCGCAAGGTTTTAGCTACTTTAACTCTGGCTTCCCATATCGCATCCTTGCTGTCTGCCCCAAGTTCATAGCCAGAGGATGCATTTCCATAATACAATTTATAAAATGGAAGCATCGCTTCCACTACTTCCGGATATGGGCGTGTCGTTGCCGCATGATCCAGATATATCATTCTTCCCATGCCGTTCTCCTTCTGCTGATCTGATTTCTATTCTTCGCTTTTTATTTCTAAGGACTATCATATTGCTTTTTTCTATAACTGCATTTATTTTGGTATCTTTACATTTTTATATCTGTTGTCACATTTTCCGCAAACATAATTTACACTCATTTTAATATCACATCATTTTTCCACACCCCAGTCTTTTCTCTGTATTCTCTGGTTCTGTTTTTCTTCAACTGCCATATACTGATAAAAAACATGCTGGTGTCGTCTGTATGAAATTCAAGCTTTTCCGGAGCAGTCTGATCAAAGGTACTCTGATTCTGACGCTTGCCGGTACCCTCAGCCGCTTTATTGGCTTCTTCTATAAAATATTCCTCTCCCGCACGATTGGTGCAGAGGCGCTTGGCATTTATCAGCTTATTTTTCCACTGTTTGCGTTCTGCCTTGCCCTGTCCTGTGGCGGACTGCAGACGGCAATCTCACGGTATACCGCTTCTTCTAAAACAGACCGTATCGCCCGAAGCTATCTGACGATCGGCACAACACTCTCCCTTGTGCTGTCGTTTTGCTGTGCAGTTTTTCTGTTTCGGTATGCTGATTTTCTGAGTCTGCATCTGCTGGGCGAAGCACGCTGTGAACCCCTACTTCGCATCATGGCTGTGGCAATCCCCTTCGCCTGTATCCATGCCTGCATCAGCGGATATTACTACGGACGCAAAAAAGCCGGGATTCCTTCTGCTTCCCAGTTAGTGGAACAGCTGATCCGTGTCCTTGGTGTCTGGCTGGTATGCAGTATCCTAACAGAACAGCAGCAGGAATTTACAGCTGCCATCGCCGTGTGGGGACTTGTATTTGGCGAGGTTGCTTCTGCCCTGTTTTCCCTGACTGCACTGTCTGCGAAAAAAAATACTGTTTTCCAAAAATCTGCTTTCCAAAAAATAACAACTAAAACTTTTTACGACCTGAAAGCCCGAACCAGCAATCTATGTTCCATGGCGATTCCACTGACAATAAACCGTGTCTCCCTCAGTCTGGCGCAAAGTCTGGAAAATATCCTGATCCCGTTAAGCCTGCGTTCCTTTGGATATTCTTCTGCGGATGCCCTGAGCGTCTACGGCATCCTGACCGGCATGGTATTTTCCACGATCATGTTTCCAGCGGTACTGAGCAATTCCCTGTCTGCCATGCTGCTGCCGGAGATTGCAAAAGCCCAGGCCGAAAAAAAAGAACAACAGATTGCGCATCTCATCCGAAAAACCATCGAATCTTCTCTGGTTTTCGGATTTTTATGCACGCTGTTGTTCTTACTTGGTGGTTCTTATATCGGCGTCTTCCTGTTTGGGAATCATCTGGCCGGCGTCTATATCCGCACCTTATCCTGGATCAGTCCGTTTCTGTTTCTGTCCGGTACACTTTGCAGCATTTTACACGGATTTGGAAAGCCAAAAACAGTGCTTGCCTTAAACATTATCGGAAGCTGCATTCGAATCTTCTGTATCTTTTATTTTGTTCCAATGATCGGAATCCGCGGATATCTGTGGGGCATGCTGGCAAGCCAGATCTTCACGTCACTGACCGCCTGGATCTACTTATCCAGACACACCGTTTAAAGAGTTGCCTGTACGCTTCTCGGACGATAACCGTTTTTCTGCAATGCAGCGATAATCTGCTGCTTATGCTCTGTACCAAATGCTTCCAGTGTGATACGAAGCTCCACTGCCGCATTTCGATTGGTGCTGACAAACTGGTTGTGCTCCAGCTTGATAACATTTCCCTGCTCTTGTGCAATAATCGCAGATACACGGGAAAGTTCGCCCGGTTTATCCGGAAGGAGAACAGAAACGGTAAAGATACGATCACGCATGATCAGACCTTTCTGTACAACAGAAGACATGGTAATGACATCCATGTTTCCACCGCTTAAGATAGATACGACCTTTTTGTCCTCTACATTCAGATGCTTCAGGGCTGCAACCGTCAGCAGACCGGAATTTTCCACGATCATCTTGTGATTTTCTACAAGATCCAGGAAAGCAACAATGAGTTCATCATCTTTTACCGTAATGATGTCATCGAGATTCTGCTGAATATATGTGAAAATATTGTTTCCCGGCGTCTTCACGGCAGTACCATCAGCAATGGTATTTACCATCGGCAAAGTCACTACTTTTCCTGCTTCCAGAGATGCTTTCATACAGCTTGCGCCTTCCGGTTCCACACCGATGACTTTGATCTTCGGGTTCAACAGTTTGGCAAGTGTGGATACGCCGGTGGCAAGTCCGCCACCACCGATCGGCACGAGGATATAATCTACCAAAGGAAGTTCCTTGAAGATCTCCATAGCGATAGTTCCCTGTCCGGTAGCAACTGCCAGATCGTCAAATGGATGGATAAACGTATATCCATGCTCTTCTGCAAGCTCATAAGCTTTTGCGCATGCCTCATCGTAGACATCGCCATGCAGAACCACTTCTGCACCATATCCTTTGGTACGGTTTACTTTGATCAGCGGTGTAGTGGTCGGCATTACGATCGTTGCCTTTACTCCGAAATGTTTTGCCGCATAAGCAACACCCTGGGCATGGTTGCCTGCGGATGCTGTGATCAGACCTTTCTCTCTTTCCTCATCGGAAAGGGTACTGATCTTATAGTAAGCGCCACGGACTTTATAGGCACCGGTGCGCTGCATGTTTTCCGGTTTTAAATAAACCTTGTTGCCGGTCTGCTCACTGAGATACTCGCTGTAAACCAGTTTTGTTTCCTGTGTTACCTGTTTTACAATTTCACTGGCTTCCTCAAAAGCCTTTAAAGATAACATTTCCATTTTGTTGCACTCCTTTTGTTTTGTTTACCTGAAAGATTACTCCTGCTCTTCATCTGTCTCATTTTCTGACAGATCTACCTGAATGTCAAGTGCATTCGGATCTATATCAAATAATGCATCTACGAACTGGTCTGCATCAAATTTCTGCAGATCATCGATCGTCTCGCCCACACCGATATATTTTACCGGGATCCCCAGTTCTGAATGGATTGCTACGGCGATACCGCCTTTGGCTGTTCCATCCATCTTTGTCAGTACGATACCTGTGATCTCTGCCACTTCACTGAACTGTTTTGCCTGTGCAAGCGCATTCTGACCTGTTGTTCCATCCAGAACGACCAACGTCTCACGGTATGCATCCGGATATTCTTTCTCCAAGATGCGGTTGATCTTCTTTAACTCTTCCATCAGGTTCTTTTTATTGTGAAGACGTCCGGCTGTATCACACAAAAGAACATCTGCCTTTCTCGCCTTTGCTGCCTGTACCGCATCATAAACAACGGCTGCCGGATCTGCGCCATCCTGTCCGCTGACGATATCCACACCGGCACGGTTCGCCCATTCTACCAGCTGCTCGCCCGCTGCGGCACGGAACGTATCTGCCGCTGCAAGAATGACCTTTTTCCCCTGTGATTTCAGCTTTCCTGCAAGTTTTCCAACCGTAGTCGTTTTCCCAACACCGTTTACACCGATGATCAGCACGACAGATTTTTCCTGTTCAAAACGATATGCTGTCTCGCCCACATCCATCTGTTCTTTGATGCTGGAGATTAGGAGTTCTTTACAGTCTGCCGGGTTTTTGATCTTATTCTCTTTTACTTTCTCTTTCAGACTTTCCAAAATCTCCTCTGTGGCATGGACGCCGATATCACCCATGATCAGAATTTCTTCCAGCTCTTCATAAAAATCATCATCAATCCGGCTGAATCCGCTGAATACAGACTCAAATCCGGATACGATATTATCTCTGGTCTTTGTCAGACCGGCTACCAGTCGTTTAAAAAAGCCTTTCTTCTCTTCGCTCATATCCTGTTCCTTTACTTTCTGTGCTATCTTTTAATCTGTAAACTTTTTTATAATGATAAAAACACCATACTCTGATACTACAAATCCCTGTACACAATACTCGTTACAGACTTTCTCACTAAGTGTTATTACACGATGTTGTCCAATATCTGTGCATAATATCCAACGTAGCTATTCATTATTTCTGCACACTCCCATTATAATAAATGATATGCCTATCAGGCATCCAGTTCCTTCTCGATAAGATTTACCGATACCAGTGTGGATACGCCTTTTTCCTGCATTGTAATACCATAGAGACGGTCTGCCGCATTCATAGTTCCCCGTCGATGGGTAATGATGATAAACTGCGTATTTTTCGTCAGTTTATGTAAATATCCGGCAAAACGATCTACGTTAGAATCGTCCAGCGCTGCCTCGATCTCATCTAAGAGACAGAACGGCGATGGTTTCAGGTTCTGAATAGCAAATAACAGCGCAATGGCTGTCAGCGCTTTTTCGCCACCGGAAAGCTGCATCATATTTTGCAGTTTCTTTCCCGGAGGCTGCGCGGTAATGCTGACGCCGCATTCCAGTACGTCTTCCCCATCGGTTAGTGTAAGCGTTCCTTTTCCGCCGCCAAAAAGTTCTTTAAATGCAAGATCAAATTCCCGTTGGATCTCTGCAAATTTTTCATGGAACTGTTTGCGCATACCTTCATCCAGTTCCTGGATGATTCCCTGCAATGTCTTTTCCGCTTCCACCAGATCGTTGCGCTGGGTATCCATAAATGCAAAACGCTCCGACACTTCTTTATATTCTTCAATGGCATTGACATTGACATTGCCAAGCCTGCGGATCTCGTTTTTCAGATCGGTAATACGGCTGCGGATCTCGGACGGGCTAGCTGTCACTTCCTGTTCTTTCACATCTGCCGCATGCAGGGTCAGCTCATATTCTTCCCACATATAGCTGGTCAGATGTTCCATAGACTCTTCCAGTTTCTCCTTCTGGCTTTCCAGACGAAAGATCTCCTGCTCCAGATGGCTGATCTGCTGCGTGATGTCTTCCCGCTGTTTGAAATATTCCCTATAGGACGCTGCAAGGGTTTCCTTCTCTTCCTGAAGTACTTTTAACTGTGCTTCCTGCTCCGTATGTTTCTGTGCAGCAGCCGCAATCCTGTCACGGATCTGTGACTGCTCCTGCTGTTTTTGCCTGGTCTCTGCTTCCTGATTGGAAGAACTTATATGGATCTGTGACTGCTCCCGGAGAAGCTTTTCTATTTCTTCCCGGATATGTTCCAGATTTTCCCGTAAAAATACTTCCTTTTGGCGAGCAGAAGATTCTTCCATCAGGATTTCCGACTGGCGCTGCTGCCCTGTCTGAATCTCCTTCTGGAGCTGATCCAGTTTCTCCTGTAAAATAAGATTCTCTTCCTGCAGTTCCTCTTCTATTCCTGCGGAATCCGACATTTTCTCCCGCAAAGCTTCCTGCTCTGCACGGATCTCTTCTGTCTGCTGCTGAAGCTGACGGTTTTCTTTCTGAATGTCGGCATAAAATTCTGCCTGCTGTTTCTGTTCGTCCTGTCGTCGTTCCAGATTCATCCTTGCCGTATTCTGTTCCAGACGGGCGCTTTGTATGCTTTCCCGAACCTCTGACAGATCTTCTTTCAGAAGCTCTCTTGCTGTGCGGATATCTTCCAGACGGACAGTTGTTTCCTGCATTTGCGTCTTTAAATCCAGTACGCTTTTTTCCAGAACGGAAATCTCACGGCTTCTTCCCAGCAGATTGCTGTTATTTCGGAAAGCACCACCGGTCATGGAACCGCCGGGCTGCAGGGATTCTCCCTCCAGCGTTACGATCCGCAGGGAATAACGATATTTTCGTGCCAGTCCGATGGCATGATCGATATGATCCACCACCAGTGTTCTGCCAAGCAGATACCCTGCGATCCCCTGATACCGGTCTGCGGTATGCACCAGCGTATCCGCATAACCAATCACGCCGTTTTCCTGCAATACATCCGTCCGCAGAGAATTATCCCGCTTTTTAACACTTGTCAACGGAAGAAATGTGGCACGACCGTACCGGTGTTCCTTCAGATAAGCGATCATCTGTTTTGCCGTAGTTTCATCTTCCGTAACGATATTCTGAATGCTTCCGCCAAGGGCTGTCTCGATGGCTGTCTCATATTTTTTCTCCACACGGATCAGATCAGCGACAACGCCATGAATGCCGGATACGGTGTTTTTCTGTTCCATAACCCGGCGAATACTGTTACCATATCCATCATAACGTTCTGCAATATTTCGCATGGACTCCAGGCGGGAAGCATCTTTATGATAGTGGTTCTTTGCTTCTTCCAGCTGTGTGACAGCGGTGCGCTCTTTTACTCTCCACTCATCCAGCTTCTGCCCGATCTGCACTTCCAGCTTCTGCTGTTCTGTGATCTTCTGGCAAACCTGATCGTAGGCTTCCTGAAAGCTCTGGAGATTCTTCTGCAGATCTACTTCTGTACTCTGCTGTTCCAGCAGGCGCTGATTCAACGCAGCTTTTCGAATAGAGATCTGTTCCAGCATGGTATCCAGTCGTTTCTGTTCTCCGCTGAAAACCGCCTTCTGATTCAACAGGTCAATACTGCTCTTTCTGTTGTCTTCTATCTGGCTTTCATATGAAGCTGCCTGATTTCGTACCTTGGAAAGTTCTCCGTAGATCGCCTGTTTCCGTTCCTCGATCCCCTGCAGGATTGCAAGGCATTCAGCCTGTTCTTTTTCATACTCCTGTCGGGACTGCTCCCGTTGTTTCAGATCGTTGTCGATCGCCTGCAACCGGAGTTTCTGTATCTCCCGATTCTGCTTCGCCCCATGGATCTGCTCCTGAAGGACATTCAGCTGTCCTTCAAGTTTTTCCCGGGTCATCCCGGCATTGCTCAGTTCCTGTCGGATCTGTTCGATCTGCTGTTCATTTTGGGCAATCTCCTGCTCCATCTGCTCTGAACCGGTGCGCACCTCTTCCTGCTTTTTCTGAGCTTCCTGATGCTGATCCCCGGCAATCTTCCGACTGCCTTCATTCTCTTTCAACTGCTCGCTGATCCGTTCTGCTTCTATCCCGAAAAGCTGAATATCGCATTCTTTCAGTTCTTCTCTTTTTTTCAGATAGGTTCTTGCCGTCTCTGACTGACGTTCCAGAGGCGCCAGCTGTTTTTCCAGCTCTGATAAGATATCATTGACGCGCACAAGATTCTGCTGTTCATTTTCCAGTTTCCTCTGTGCCGTCTGTTTTCGCCGTTTGAATTTTACGATTCCTGCTGCTTCATCGAACAGCTCCCTGCGTTCTTCCGGCTTTCCGCTCAGAATCTTGTCAATCTGTCCCTGTCCGATAATGGAATATCCCTCTTTTCCGATACCGGTATCATAAAACAATTCACTGACATCACGCAGTCTGCAGGCGGAACCATTGATCAGATATTCGCTCTCTCCGGAACGATATACCCTTCGCGCCACCGTTACTTCTTCATAATCCAACGGCAGCTGATGGTCAGAATTGTCCAGTGTGATCGCTACATATGCATAGCTCTGGGGTTTCCGGTTCTCTGTACCGGCAAAGATTACATCCTGCATACTGGTGCTTCGCAGCTGCTTGACTTTCTGTTCACCCAACACCCAGCGGACCGCATCCGCAACATTACTTTTTCCACTTCCATTCGGACCTACGATTCCCGTAATTCCGTTGTGAAATTCAAATAAAATCTTGTTGGCAAAAGATTTAAAACCGTGTACCTCTATACTTTTCAGATACATACTGTTCTCCTTTGTCTACTTCTTTTTTTTCATCTCCGGTTTCAGTTTCAGAATTGCCTGATAAGCTGCTTCCTGTTCTGCCGCTTTTTTCGT